>JGI996J12353_1000002_pt1 | contig 135485 bp, 104 predicted proteins | sample IntmicLarv5ML5BL_FD_12353 | JGI IMG/M metagenome (IMG submission 12353) | reverse complement strand
ATCTCGGATAGAGGTACGAATAAAACAGCGTTGAAAAATACTTTTTAGACAGTCTGACGGTTGGCGGCTTGGCGTTCGGGCGGGGGAACGCAAAAGCTCGGACGGGCACAAAACTTTAAAATTCCCACTAAACTTTCCGCGAGCATACACCCCGACTGACGCCAAACCGCTTGTTGGCTGCTGCCACTTTTATTTCCAATTATTTTTTTCTATGCGATAAATATATACATCTATGTCTGACCATTTTGTTTCTTTTTCTATTTCTAAACCATTCTTTTCAGCCACACGTTGTGACTTAAAGTTACGTTTGTCAATAATTGATATTACAGATTGCGTTAAGTTGTTTTTAAATGCGTAATCAATAAAAAGTTTCGCGGCTTCAGGTGCATAACCTTGACCCCAATATTGTTTCAATATGTGATAACCAACTTCAATTTCTGTTTTTCCGTCAACTTCCTGCGTAACAAGTCCACATTGACCAATAAATTTTTTTGAAGTTTTATCTATTAACGCTTGAAGACCGAAACGATTGTCTGAATAACGGGCAAGTTGCTTTTCAATCCACTGTTTTGCCCTGTCTGAATTGGTAATTAATCCAAAAGTTGGAAAAAGTTCAACAGCGTCTTTTTCTGCAAAGAAATCTGACCAGATTACAATATCATTTTCGATTAATTTTCGTGTAACAAGTCGAAGTGATTCTAAATTGTCTTGATAGATATATTTCGTCATAAGTTTATTCTTTGAGTTTCCCTAATGGGTTGCAGCCAACTTGTTTATTGATGTATGTTAAGTCCCATACTAATCTTTTACCAATTTGTGAGATTTAACACCTTCATCTGTTGTTATTTTGATGATATAAAAACCTTTAGATAAGTTATCAACCTTCATTTCATTTGTATCTATTACAGTAGAAATAAGTCTTCCATTCATATCATAAATACTAGCTGAAAGAATAGATTTATTGAAATGAATAATATCAGCAGCAGGATTAGGATAAAAATTAAAAGAATTATCATCTATTGATGAAATGCCGGTAGGATTGTATTTTTTCACATAAACACTTTTTATTCCCACCGGTTTTTCTGTTTTTTCACCTGTAAACCAATCAATACCATAACCTTCCACTCGGTAAGTGATTGGCTCATTTGAATTAATATCTTCTAAAAACTCCATGCAAGAACTTCTATCCATATTTTCAAATTTTCTAACTAATTCATTATTTCTATAAATTTCTACGATACGGTCAGCTAAATTTGATTTTCCGGTAATTGTAATAGAAACGGATTCTGCATTTGGAACAGTAAATTCAGCTTTTCCTCCACCGAATCCTCTACCTCTAATGCGTAAAATTTTATTTTCGTAACCGCCCGAACAACCTTCTCCTAATTCGATATTAGCAGAATCAGTCATTAATTTTATATTATTATCAAAAGGATTTAATAAATAATCTTTTGTTGTATTATAATCCAATTCGATATTAAAATTTTTAAAATCTTCATATACCCAATATTTAGATAAATCGGGTAGGGGAGGCTCTATAGGAGAAATGTCTTTTCCAAATTTTTGCACTTCAATATAATAAAGTACAAACGGGTCTTTTCTATTGGGATTTTCACTGGTTATTTTGTAAGTTACCGGTGAATTGCTATTTACTTCTTCAAAAAATTCGATACAATCATATCTGTCAAAACCGGCATATCTTTTAATTTCGGTTCCATTTCTATAAATGATAACGCCTCTGTCTTCGGCTTTTTGTTTTCCGGTAACATGAATGGTTACTTTGCTAGCATTTGGAACAGTAAATTCGGCAGAACCTCCTTCTTCCAATCCTCTAATACGCATAGCATTTTGTCCGTAAGCGCAATCAAAACCTTCTTCTACATTGGCATGAACAGTTGTAAGATTGATACTATTAGGATAAGTAACGTAATTTTTTTCATTAACATTCCAATCGTTTTCAACAGGAAATTGTTTGAAATCTTCTAAAATCCAATAATTGTCGGCATCCGATTGAGCGAGTACATTAAAAGAGATAAGGGTAAATAAAATAAAGATAAATTTTGTTTTCATGTATTCTGTATTATTAAGTTAGAAGGCAAAGATAATGAAATTTTAGAGAAGCCATATAATTCAAGAAATAGAGTACACAATATTGCGCAATTTATTTGTATGGACTACAAAAAAGAGTATTTTTGTAAAATACAGAAATACATAACTATGGAGTTTTATCTTGAAGGGAATATTAGGTCAAATAAATTGGGGTATGAGTCTTTAGCTGTTTGTTATCATAGAATTATTTACTCAAAAGAAAAGAAAGTAGTCTTAAGATTTGACAAGGCTTTAAGTTTTGATGTAAATTTAGCCGCAGTACTAGGAGCAATCTTTCATCATTTAAAGGTAAATGGAATTGAATGTATTGCGAAAGGTTTTGATTCAGAGACACAAAAAACATTAATTAGAAATGGCTTTCATTTTTCAGAGAACAAAGCCTCTATAAAGTCATCAGAGCCATACGTTTGCTATCAGCAATTTAGGTTGGATAGTAGTGATTCCTTTAAAAAATATGTAACAGACCAATTGTTGAATAAAGATAGCTTTCCCAAGCATAGCGATGGGTTAAAGAAAGAAATGGTAAAAAATATTTTTGAAATATTTGAAAATGCTAATCATGGAGATTGTTCTCATGTTTTTACTTGTGGTCATCACTATCCTCAATATGCGAACAACCGCTCTCGACTCGACTTTACAATTGTTGATATTGGTAGAACTTTTTTTCATAATATAAATAAACATAGACTTCGCAATAATATATCCCAGATTTTATCTCCTTATGATTCTATTGATTGGGCTGTTCAAAAGGGAAATACAACGAAAATAGAAACAGGAGGTCTTGGATTGGGTTTATTATTGGAATTTTTGGACTTAAACAAAGGAAGAATGCAAATTCTTTCAGGCAAAGGTTTTTGGGAATATGATGGAGAAGCAAGAGCAAAAAATGAAGAAGAAAAAACAATAAAATCAGAATTTCCGGGTTCAATAATTAACATTGAGTTCAATCTTGATGATACAAATTCCTATAGTTTAACTTCTGAAAAGAAAGAATTTAGTGGTATTTTTTGATAAAAACATGTTACCTTTGCATCATGAGTGAAAATATTCGTATTTGCATAAAAGATTTTATATCATCAGATATAGCTGTTGTTGCAGAAGATGGTAAAAAAGTTAATGCTGAAATCAGAAAATGCTTGGTTGATTCTAAGCATGTCACAATTGATTTCGAAGAAGTGGATTTAGTAAATACTGCATTTTTGAATACAGCGATTGGAGAATTATATAAAGATTATACTTCTGATTTTTTGAACGAGTATTTGAAAATATTAATAAATGAAAGTGATTTTACATCTTTAAAGCTTGTAATTGAAAGGGCTAAAGAGTTTTATAAAAATACAGATTCTTTTAGCAATTCTGTAGAAAAGACATTTAAGGATGAGTAATATAGTTGATATTGCAGCATATACTCCTTGTTCAAAAGACGATTTTTTCTTTGATTGTAATGTTTGGTTGTTTAATTTTTGTCCCATAGGAAGTTACTCAAAAAAACAACAAGAAATATACTCTAAGTTTTTAAATGAAGCTCGACAAAACAGAGCTACAATATGGGTAAATAGTCTTGTTTTATCTGAGTTTGCTAATAGATACTTACGATTAGACTTTAATCTTTGGGTAAAAAGCGTGGAAAGTCCGTCTAATGCTGAGTATAAAAAGGATTATATTGGCTCCAAACGATACAAGCTAATTGTCACACATGTAGAAAATGCAATTCGGAATATTCTGAAACTTTCAGAAAAAACATCGGATGATTTTCATCGAATCGGAGATAATATGGACGATGTATTTCTAAATTTCCAACAGATTGATTTTAATGATTCTTATTACTACGAATTTTGTAGAAGAAACAATTATACACTTGTGTCTGATGACCAGGATTTTAAAAAAGTGCCAAATAATAATGTAAAAGTGGTTACTCTTGTTCGTTAAAGGAATAACCCGAATCTTCAAACTGCTCCAGACTCAATTCCTTTCCGTCAAAAACCGCATAAGAAAAATATTGCATCCAATCGCCGATAATCATCAATCGGGATTTTCTGTTAAGCATCAAATCCAACATAATATGCCGATGCCCAAAAATAAGAAAATCTACCTCAGAATGATTTTTAACATATTCTTTCGCATAAAGAACCAAATGCTCTTTATTCTCCCCAAAATAAGGAGCCGGAGTTTTTATACCTTTTTTCCGATTATGCTTCGACCAACGATGAGCAAGACCAATACCCCAAGCCGAAGGAAAACGAGCAAAGAGCAATTGGCAAAAACGATTGTGAAAAACAGAACGAATCAATTTGAAAGAACGAGAACGGTCTCCAAGTCCGTCTCCATGAGCCAAATAAAAAAATTTCCCGTCTATTTCAGTTAACAAAGGTTTCTTATAAATGATTGCGCCCACTTCTTTCGGCAAATAATCAAAAACCCATATATCATGATTGCCGGTAAAAAAATGAATTTCCGTTCCATTGTCATGCATTTCAGCAATTTTTCCCAAAAAACGAGTGAAACCACGAGGAACCACTTTTTTATATTCGAACCAAAAATCGAAAATATCACCTAATAAATAAAGTGCTTTAGCGTCATTTTTAATGGTATCCAACCAGCGAACAAAGCGCATTTCCGCTATTTTTGGATTTTCAAAAATATCAGAACCCAAATGTATATCAGAAGCAAAATAAGTTTTATTCTTCGCCATTTTTATAAGAATCCTAAATCCAATTTAGCTTCATCGCTCATTAAATCTTGATGCCATTCAGGTTCAAAAACAATTTTCACATCTACCTCTTTTATCTCCGAAACTGATTCCACTTTCATTTTGACATCTTCCATGATAAAATCTGCAGCCGGACAAGCAGGAGCTGTTAAAGTCATCGTAATTGTAACGTTTTTTTCGTCATCAATATCCACTCCATAGATTAAACCTAAATCGTATATATTAACAGGAATTTCAGGGTCATAAACCGTTTTGAGCATTTTTACAATTTGCTCTTCCAATTCCATTAAATTATTCTCCATTTTCTTTTTATGTTTTCACAAAGGTAAGAAAAAATTAGAAATAGGAGAGACCCAGCCGATAGAACGCAGATGAAACGGATTGAGCGGATGAGCGCGGATTTATATTTTTATTATCCGCGCTCATCCGCCCAATCCGTTTCATCCGCGTTCTATTGATTTCATTCTGGTATTAAATTTGAATATAGCTGAATGTTTTTCAAGTAATTAAAATAATATGAAACAGTTAAAAATAATTCTATTAATAAGCATCTCGTTATCTTTTACAACAGCTTGTTCTCAATTTCGAAAAACAGACAAAGAAGCTTTGATTGAATTCTTTGGCTCACATCCCGACAGTTTATCTCTCGAAGAAATAGAGCTACAAATTTTGGACAATCTTATGGATTATGCTTTTCGTGCGGCTTTTTCTAAAATGTCTGTAGACGACGAAATTCAATCATTCAAGAAAGAAGATGAAAGCTATAAACCGCCTTATTCCCTGTCGCCCCGATTGGACGAAATGGATTTTCGAAATGGAATCAGTTTTAACCAATACGCATCTTATCCTTCTTCTGAGTTGAAAATGGATTCGGATGTAAAAGAAGGCGAGACTAACAACGTAAGTTATTTTCTCGACTGGATATATTACCACGATAACACATCCGATACATCTGATATTAAGATTTCATCTCGTACTTCTGTTGCCTTCAAAAAGATAGACAGCGTAAAGGTTTTGGTAAGATATAGCTATCCTCTCAATTTCGAAAAAGTCGAACTTTCTCTAGCGGAAAAAACGATGAAATACAATGATGGCGAAATCACCATTCAAAAAATGCAAGACAACTATGTTGAATACTTCATGTCGGATAAAATTTGGGGTCCGTTTTTAGAATCTCAAGCTGTGAATGGCGATGGAAAGATATTGAACCGAAATAGTATGTCCGCAAGTTCATATTTGCCTAAAAAGGCAAGTAAAATATATGAAGATGCTGCTAAAAGTTTGAAACCAATAGCGGAAAAAATTAATCAGAATGAATACACCGACAAAGAAAGGCTGATTGCGGATGTTTATTCTCAGCTTCATTCTTCCGAAGTATTAAAAGGAACAAAAAATTATTACCGTTCGGAATATTATTACGGCAACATCAAAAAGTTGTATTTATACTTTTCCCAACAATGGGAAACGGAAGAATATTTCATAACTTTTCCGGTTGTATCTGATATCTCTTCTGTTAACGAAGTCGTAGATAGAGAGACAGATAAAATAATTTTAGTAGATAGTATTGGAAACAAGCTCCTTGAACTTCCCGAAAACATTGAACAACTCAGTTCTTACTATTATCTACAGGAGGATGAGGACGGTAACGAGCAGTTATTGCTTCTAAACACGAACACATTGCAGTTTGATACCCTGCACCAATGCAACGATGAAGATATTGAAATATTGACAGATGAATTAATTCTTCTCACTCATCAAGGTAAAAATTCGGTATTGAATCGTTATGGGAAAACAATCATTTCTCCTACATCTCTGGATATTGAATTTGATGAACAATCTGAATTGCTGGTTGCCTTTTCTGACGAATCGGTAAGTTTGTATGACACATCCGGTCGCCTTCTTTTCTCCGGAAATGGACGAATCGATTATTATTCGGAAGGTTTGGCAATCTATTGGGACAAAGCAGGAAATCTGCTTGCATTTATTGACGAAAAAGGCAAACAGGTGATTCCTATGCAACAGTACAATCATGCCATGCCCTTTTCCGATGGTTTATCGATTGTGAAAAAAGGCGAAAAATATGGATGTATCCGAAAAGACGGTTCTGTTGCAATTCCATTTATTTATAAGATGATTCGTGATTTTTCTTATGGAGTAACGCTTGTTTCTACGGGAGATGAATTTGGAATTATTGATGTAAATAATAATTTTGTAGTTCCATTGGAAAAATCCAACGGATACAGTGTGTCTTCCAGTTTTGGGAAACGCACCTATCGTTTTGGAGGAAATTCGTATAACGAGAAAGGAAAATTGATTGTAGACGAATAGAACGCGGATAAAGCGGATTGAGCGGATAAGCGCGGATTTATAGCTCGGCGTAGCGTCCACGCTACGTCGTCGTAGTTAAAAGCAAGCGTTCACGCTTGCATCCACGCTAGCGAAGTCTTAGATTTAAATACGTTTTGCCTCCGTTCGTTAAAAAATTAAAAACAATAACTAATAAATTTCAGTATGAACCTAACACCAGCCGGATATGCTTTTTTAGGAATAATCCTTTTCAGCCTGTGGATAACACAAAAAATAGCTAAACGTAAAAATACCAAATTAGGCTGCATTGGATTTGGATATATTGCCTTGGTTGTATTTTGCATATCAATGTTTGCCGTATTTCTTACATCCATTATATTAGATTTAACCATAAAAAAGACAGATATGTTAATCAATAGCAAGAGTTATACTGCTCAAGTGATTGATTTTCAAGAAGAGCAACACATTGATAGTGAAGGATATTCCACGACAAGTCATTATCCCATATTAAAATTCACAACTGAAGACGGAAAAATACTTATTCGGACTTCCAATGAAGCTGATATTTCTCATAAACGTTTACTCGGTGAAACCCGAATTGTTTACTATTACGAGAAGGAAGACTTACTTACAACAATCGGAGCCATGACTTTTATTTCAATTATTGGACTTGGAGTTATGTGTTTGGTTTTCGTAACCCTGTTTGTCGGGATTGTAATATATGGTGTTGGCTTGCCAATGAAAAAATATTTAAGAATATGCAGCAATATTGGTTTTCGATTTTTGGTTCCTTTGTTAATGATTGCATTTGATGCGTTGCTCATTTATGCTTTTTTTCATGGAAATACGAGTCAAGCTTGGTTTGTCAAACCGATATTGGTTCTGTTTATCATTGGACTCTCTTTTGGTATTTGGGGATATCTAAATATGATAATTCAGAAAGGGTCCCGCTCGGCGTAGCGTCCACGCTACGTCGTAGTTAAAAGCAAGCGTCCACGCTTGCATTCACACGAATCATAGAAAACAAAAATACAAAAGCGATAAATTATATCAGATTAATGGGAAATATAAAGTGGAGATGCAAGCGTGGACGCTTGCTTTTAACACGACGTAGCGAAGACGCTACGCCGAGCGCGGGGTGGGAAGGCGATTGGGACAAATAGCTCGGCGTAGCGTCCACGCTACGTCGCGTTAAAAGCAAGCGTCCACGCTTGCGTTAAATTAATAGAATTAAGACAAATAAAATAAAACAAATGAGTACAGGATATAAAATAGAAGAACAAGACAGTTTACATTTTGTGACATTTCAAATCGTAAAATGGATAGATATTTTCACACGAAAAATTTATCGAGATATTGTTATCGAAAGTCTTCGTTTTTGCCAAACAAATAAAAGTTTGGAGATTTATGCTTTTGTTGTGATGAGTAACCATCTTCATTTATTATTACGAAGTGAGAAGTCAGAATTAAGTAATACGATAAAAGAATTTAAGAGTTTCACCGCCAAGCAAATACTGAAAGCGATTGACACAGAGCCGGAAAGCCGCCGCGAGTGGATGTTAAATTTATTTGAATTTTCAGCAAAGCAACACAAACGGAATGAAAAATATCAGATATGGACACATGAAAATCATGCAGAAATTGTATATGGAAATCAATTCATGGATAGTAAAATAAATTATATTCACGAAAATCCGGTACGAGCAGGCCTTGTAGAAAATGCAGAAGATTATCTTTATTCAAGTGCGAGAAACTATGCCGATTTAGAAGGAGTATTAGATGTTATTATTGTTCCACAAGCTATAGAACGTATCAAATTAATGAGAAATACAAAATGAAGAATTGTTTTCTTTCGCTCGGCGTAGCGTCCACGCTACGTCGCGTTAAAAGCAAGCGTCCACGCTTGCATTCACACGAATCATAGAAAACAAAAAAACAAAAGCGCTAAATTATATCAGATTAATGGGAAATACAAAGTGAAGATGCAAGCGAAGACGCTTGCTTTTAACGCGACGTAGCGGGACGCTACGCCGAGCACGGGAATTGTTTTTTGCAAGCTTTCGCTCGGCGTAGCGTCCACGCTACGTCGCGTTAAAAGCAAGCGTCCACGCTTGCAATCACACAAATCATAGAAAACAAAAATACAAAAGCGCTAAATTATATCAGATTAATGGGGAATATAAAGTGAAGATGCAAGCGAAGACGCTTGCTTTTAACGCGACGTAGCGAAGACGCTACGCCGAGCGCAGAGAAAGAAAAAGCATACAATAAAGAAATAATATCTGTACATTTACACTTTTTTATTACTTTTGCAAACAAACTATCCATTATGATAACTTTTCATCGCATATCTTCCATTGCCGACAATTATTTTAACACAATGGCAATGCTTTACAAATCGGCGTTCCCACCGGAACAGCGGCGAAGTATGGGCGAATTGGAACAGGAGATAATGACTTCTGAACGTTTTCATTCTTGTGCTTTACTGGCAAAAAATGAGTTTGTAGGGTTTTTTAATTATTGGCAATTCGACACATTTTATTTCGTTGAACATTTTGCGATAAATACTGAATTAAGAGGTAAAAAGCTCGGAAGCCAAACGTTGAAACTGTTTATAGACAGTATTGACTTTCCTGTTCTTATCGAAGTGGATATGCCGACTACCGCTATAGCTGCGCGCCGGATTAAGTTTTACGAAAAAGAGGGATTTCATATTGTTTCGAATGATTATGCGCAACCTCCTTATCGTCCGTTGGAACTTATGCTGCCAATGCTGTTAATGACCAATAACGAACAATTTGTAAGTAAGCATTTTGATTATCTGAAAGAAACCGTTTACAAAGAAGTGTATCATTATGAAACGAGCATAAACCAGCGGTCAACGTAGTTAAAACAAATTATTTACACCTGAAAATAAGCAAAGAAAAGTTGCTGTTTTGAAATACGGCCTGTTTTTTATAGTTTTGGATGCAGAGATATGATAAAGAATATCTGGTTATTTAAAGATGCAAAATACATCAGAAATTGATAAAAAAGAAAACAAATGAATTATCGAAAAAATAAGGATAAGTTTATGAAAAAATATCTTGTCATCGCCCTTGTAGCGATACTGGGAACTGTAAATGCAGTAGCTCAGACTGCTCTTTCTTTTTCCGGAGATAGAGCAACTGTAAAAACAGAGGGAAAACACTATATTCCACAAAGTGTTTGGAATAGCAACCAAACGCTATATCTTGATATTGTAAATGCTATTGAACCGGAAATCGGGTTTGAAGAATGGAATGGACAAAACTCTTGGGGACCTGAAGCAGGGTCTCAATGGTTAGGAGATGTTGATGCAACACGGGAGCAGTACATCAAAATTGATGTTCCGGGACTATGGACAAATATGTACTCCGGAAATGCGGCAGCAATTTATGTCCGCAGAATTGCAGACCCAACATTAACAGTAGGCGCAACATCCAAACCTCTTAGTGAATGGAGTTCTCCGATTGCAATGGAGGGAAATGCAACTTTAACAGTAGATAATTTCTTCTCAGATAAGTATAATCGTTTATTACTCAATGGAACAGAAATCGATAGAAATAAAACGATATATACACTTACACAAGGAGGAAATTATGAGTTAAGAACAGTAACACATGCGAGTGTCGATATGCATACTGTTGCATTTCAGTTAAATTCTACAACTATCGCAGTAACAGGAGTTAGCCTCAATAAAACCTCAATAACCTTAACAGAAGGAGAAGAAGAAACCTTAATAGCAACAGTCAATCCCGACAATGCGAGCAATAAAAATGTATCTTGGAGTTCAAGCAATACTTATGCAGCCACAGTAGATGCCACAGGCAAAGTCAGCGCTGTTTTTTTCGGTACAGGAACTGCGGTTATTACCGCAACCACAGAGGATGGCAATTACACGGACGAATGTCTTGTTGAAGTTACTGCGGGAATGGCACTTGAAGATGTCTTGGAAAGCACGATTGCTATTTATCCTAATCCGGTAAAGGAATATTTGTATGTAACAGGAGTAGAAGAAGGGCTTGTGTTGCTCACACTCGTTGATATAAGCGGCAGGTCGCTGTTGGTTCAAACGGTTGCGAACAACCAATATGTAAATATAAGCTCTTTGCCAAGTGGCGCATATATTGTGAAATTGCAAGCAAAAGATAAAATTATAGCAAAAAAAATCCAGAAATTTTGATTTAAGAATGTTTCCGTTAGGGTTTACCCCTACATCCCCTGAAGGGGACTTCGCAAAGCGCGGTAACAGGCGTAAGCAAAAGTCCCGCAGGGACATCCTATCATAGCGTATGGTTTTAACCATACGGAGAAAATGAATTGCCCACCCATTTCAAGCCCCGAATGGGGCGATATAATTATTTCACCCCGTTCGGGGTTTTGTGGGGAGGTTTGTTATTAGCCCATCTTGCCCCGAGCTGCACTCGTACCTCGCTTGCACGGGGTTATTCATATTGAAGTCCTTTTCGGACTTCTTATTGAACTCTCGTTAATTTACTTTTGTTACTATTTCTTAAAAACGGACAAAATCCGGGTCAGCGGATTTTCCAGGTGAATATCCCTTTCTTTCGGGTAAAGTCGTATAACCACAGCTTTCGATAGAAAGCCAACCTAACTAAGCAGCAGCCTGCTGTATGTCTCGCAAAGCGCGGTAGCAGGCGTAAGCAAAAGCCCCATTCAGGGGGTTGGGGGTAAAACCATCCCGTTACTTTTTAAATAATCAAACACATCGAACGTTTTATTAACTTCCGGTTTCTCCGTATCTTTTGAAATTGTTTCCAGAATCAGCGGTTTTTTGGCTTTTACAAAACGATTCAAAAACAATGCTGTTTCGTCCAGATTATCGACAATAGCACTTTCTGAAATCTCGTGCGCGGCATTTACTTCGGTGTACAAATAAGCAGAATATCCATTTGCACTGAACAAATCAAACAGCCCTTTTCCGCCAGTTATTCTGAAATCCATTTGCAAAACCTCATCTGCAATGTGAAGTTTTTCGTAAGGAACATGACTGTCAGCATCTCCATGAAAGAACAGAGTCGGCGCCGGTTGACGTTTCCATGTCAATTCCTGTTGATGAAAAATTCCTCCGGCAAAAGAAATGATACCTGCATAATTGAATGATGAAGGAAGTTTTTGAGATAATTGACTTTCATTGCAAAGTTCATATTCCGCATGCAAAACGGTTAACGCTCCGGCACTGGACCCGGAGGCAATAATCATTTCGGAATTTATATTCCATATTTCCGATTGTTGGAGAATATAATGAGTGGCATCAAATAAGTCTTCTACGGCCATGTCAACCGATTGTTGAAAAATGGAGAACAGCTCAACCGGAGTTGTATTAAAGTTAATTTTGCCTGTTTCTTGCGCTTTCTTGACTCCTAAACGATAATCAATCGATACAACCACATAACCTTGTTGAGTAAGATATTCAAAATAAGGAAGTTGATTGGGATTATTGCGAACACCGCCAACAAATCCTCCTCCAAAAACGAACAATACACAAGGTTTTTTTCCTTCAATTTCTTTCAAATCGTATTTATCCAATCGCAAGGTATCTTGTCCTTTTATGGAATAAATAAAAGTGGATTTTTCCACCCCTTTTGCGATTGAAACGAAAAGGGCGAAAATGCTTATTAGAATTATTTTTGTTTTCATAATTTATTTTATTTTACCCCCAACCCCCTGAAGGGGGCTTTTGCTTACGCCTGTTACCGCGCTTTGCGAAGTCCCCTTCAGGGGATGTAGGGGTATTATTTTATTATTTGACGACAAATTTTGCATGGGCTTGAACATCACACGATGCGTTTCCGACTTGTATCACAAATTCGCCCGGTTCAACAACTCGCTTGTTGTTTAGATTAATGAAAGAAAAATCATTTAATTGTAAATGAAATTCGACTTTTTTTGTTTCGCCCGGTTTCAAATTGATTTTTTGGAACCTTCGAAGACGTTGCACATCGGGCGTGAGCGAAGCATACAAGTCGCGGGTGTAAAGCTGAACAACTTCTTTGCCTTCGCGTTTACCTTCGTTGCGGACATCTATTGTAACAATTATTTCTTCTTTCGATTCCAAAGGTAACTCTTTTCGATTAATGGTAAAATTGGAGAAAATAAAGTTTGTGTAGCTTAAACCGTATCCGAAATGAAATTCCGGTTTAAAGTCATCTTCATAGAAATAAATATCATCTACATTTTGCTGCTCCTCCGAATACTTATGATAATAAGGCGTCAAATCGTTGGGCGCAGCAGGATAAGTGTAAGGCAATTTTCCGGAAGGATTGACATCTCCACTCAATACATCGGCAATGGCTTCCGCACCGTGAAGCCCCGGAAGATAGCTTTGCACAATAGCGTCCATTCCTTCCACAATGCGATTGATAACTCTCGGACGACCTTCTGACAAAACCAAAATCAGTTTTTTGCCCGACTTTTGTAATTCTTGTGCAAGAGCCGTTTGCAGTTCGTTCAAATGCAAATCGCGCAAATCGCCCGGCTTTTCGCAGTAGGAATTTTCGCCCAAACAAAGAACAACATAATCTACTTTTTGAGCAGCAGCAATCGCCTCTTCAAAGCAATCTTTGTGTTCCGTATCGTATCGCAATTCATCGGTATAACTTACTCCCGGCACATAGACGATGTTATTTTCGCCAAATTCCGCTTGCATGGCTTGCAACAAATTAGGATAATCTCCGGCAAATTCTTCGATTTTTTCGCCTTGCCACGAAAAAGTCCAACCTCCGTTGAGAGAGCGTTTACTGACAACATTCGGTCCGGTAAGCAATATTTTTTTCCCTTTCTCCAAAGGCAAAACATCCTCTTTGTTTTTCAATAATGTGATAGCATCGGCGGCAGCATTGTATGCGGCTTGTTTCGATTCTTCAGCGGCAAATTTGGGATAATCTTTTGCAAAAGTGTTAGGATTGTCGAACAAATCTAACTTCAATTTCAAGGCTATGATGCGTGTTACAGCTTCGTCGATGCGCGACATCGGAACTTCTTTTTCATTTACTAATTCAATCAAGTTAGTGCAAAATTCACGATAATTGTACGGAATCATCGACATATCGATTCCCGCATTAATGCTCGTTTTGATTGCTTCTTTAATCGAAGGAACAATTCGGTCGCGAGTGTAAAGTTTGTTGATGTCTTCCCAGTCGGTAACAATCATTCCCTTAAAACCCATTTCTTCCCGCAGCAAAGTAACCAACAATTCGGGGTCGGCATGCACCGGAATATTATTAATCAAACCGGAATTTATCATTACCGTATGTACTCCTGCATCGACTGCCGCTTGAAACGCCGGAACGTGATATTCCAACAAGGTAGATTTGGGAATATAAGCCGGAGTACGGTCTTTTCCGTTAATTGGAGCGGAATAACCTAAAAAATGTTTCATACAGGCAGCCACTTTATGAGGATGTGACACATCATTAGAATCGCCTTCGTATCCTTTTATCAATTCGTAACCAAATACCGATGAGAGATAAGGGTCTTCTCCAAATCCTTCATATTGACGGGGAAAACGGGGGTCGATTCCTAAATCGAGTACCGGAGAAAACGTCCAATGCACATTACTTGCTCGGGTTTCGTAGGCAGAAATTGAACCCATAGTACGAGCATGTGAAGGCTCGAAAGTTGCGGCTAAAGCAATTTGTTGTGGAAAAACTGTCGCGCCGGAAGTGTAGGTCGCTCCATGAATCTGGTCGAGTCCGTACAAAACAGGAATCTTCATTCGAGTTTCGGTTGTGGCGATGTCTTGTATCTCTTTGATTGTTTCATTCCACCATTCCGTCGCTCTCGCCTTATTTCCCGGACAGTTCAAAATAGACCCGATGTGATAATTGACAATGGCATCTCGCAATATTTCCTGATTCAGTTGAAGTGTATTCAGAGAATCGCTACCTTGACAAACGACATCTAAAGTGATTTGCGCCATTTGTCCGACTTTTTCCTCCAAAGTCATTTTTTGTACAATGGATTTTGCTTCTTTTTCGAAGTCTTCTTGTGGTGCTTGTGTGCAAGATATTGCACAGAACAATAATAGGGGAATAATTATGTTTTTTGTTTTCATGATATAAATGATTTTGACCTCTCCCCCCGCTCTCCCCACAAGGGAGGGAGCTAAGGAAGAGATATTTTTGATATTCTAAAAATTTCACTGGCTCTTGCTGAATTTGCTGGCTTTTGCTGAATTTGCTGGCGCGGATTTTTCTTGCTGGCGCGGATTTGTAATCCGTGCCTAATTGGCTCTCGTTCAGGGATTGATGGGGCACGGATTGCAAATCCGCGCCAGCAAGAAAAGCGCACCTTCCCCAATTTCCGCACTCTCTGGCTCCCTCCCTTGTGGGGAGGGCGGGGGGAGAGGTCCCATATTTAATAATTTGGATTTTGTTTGATACTACCGAACGATTTGTCGATTGTTTCTTGTGGAATAGGCATATATCGATGTTTTGGTTGCCAGCGGATATGCGACAAATATTGTTCGCCTAAATCCAATCGCATCAAATCCCAGTATCGGAAACCTTCTAACGCTAATTCCAAACAACGTTCGTTGATAATAACCTCTTTCCAATTTGCCTTTGTGATAGGTATTTGCACAAAGTTATCTTTGAAAGCCCGTTTGCGTATTTCATCCAAATAATCTTGAGCCAAAGCGATAGGATATTTATTTCCTCTTGCTGTTGCTTCAGCAGCAATCAACAACACTTCCGCATAACGCATTGCCCGGTGATTGATGTCGTAATTAAGTTCGGGAATCCCGGTTTCGGAAGTATATCCGTCTTTCGGATTGTATTTCCAATGTGCATATCCGCTGTAATTATACCAATGAGGAGCAATCATTTCCGCGAAATTAGGAATCCCAATGCTGGCATAAAGCGCATTACAATCGATAAGCGTTCCGGCGAAACGAGTATCATTTACTCTGTCAAACTGATTGGCAAGCCACGCGGTCGGATTGGCAGCTCCCCAACCGGAAGCAAGCGGCGGAAGGGCATATTCTCCCACACGATAACCGACTTGTATTACCAACGGATTACCTTCTCCTCCAAACAGATTGTTCCAAGTACCCCAATTCGATTTGCTGGAAAACACGATTTCCCAAATGCTTTCCGAACAAAATTCGCCTTCGCGCAACCACATCCATTGAAAGTTATCAACCAATGAATAACGTTTGGAATCAATAATCGTTTTCATATCAGTTGCGATTTCGTCCATTTTCGATTCATCATTTGCCATTAATACAATACGCGCTTTGAGAACATAGGCAGCATCTTTCGTAACCCGTCCCATTTCTTTTTCTTCCACAGAATTAGGCAATAAATCAATCGCTTCTTTGATGTCAGCCAACATGAATTTATACACTTCATCTGTTGAAGCTTTCGCCTGATTGTAATATTCATCTACCGTGAGAGGGTGGTCTACAATAACCAATTCGCCATACATTTGGAAAAGATGATAATAAAACAATGCTCGCATAAAGTAGGCTTCCCCTTTTATTCTGTCGGCTAAATCCGGAGTCGCATCATGAGAGCCTTCCAATTTTTGAAGAATAATATTTGCTTTGTAAATACCTCCGTACATTCGTTCCCACCAACCGAAAGTCGTTGCAGCATCCACATTGAACAATTCCATTTGTTGCAAGTGCGCAAAGTCGGTTGGACCGCCACCGCCGGCGTGAGCCTCATCAGAGAGCGTCAATGTTTCAAGTAATCCTTGCACAATATGCAGTTGACAGTTGTTGTACACGCCGACAATTGCCGATATAAAGTCTTTGTCTGTTTTATATGAATCTTCTTCGCTGACTGTTGTGGAAGAAGTTGTATCTAAAAAGGAATCTGAGCACGCTCCGGCAAATAAGCCGAAAATAATCAATGCTATATATGTATATTTTTTCATTTTCTTACTTGTTATATGATTAAAAACCGAGATTTAAACCTAATGTGAAGATGCGCGCTTGCGGATAATTACCCATATCAATACCGCCATGATTTCCCACTTCGGGGTCAAAACCTTTATATTTGGTAAATGTAAGCGCATTTTCCATCGATGTGAATACTCGCAATCTTGAAATGTAGCACTTTTGCAATTTATCTTGAGGAAAAGAATATCCCAATTGCACGTTTTTCAAGCGAAGATAAGAACCGTCATGAACAAAAAATGAATTGATACGAGTATTGTTATTATCGTCCTGAACCGTCATTCGTGGATAAGTACCATTCGGATTTTTTGTTTCGTGAAAACGGTTGAGATATTCTTCTTTGTAATTGGCAGATGAAATCTCCAAACGTCTGGTTGCGTCATAAATATCATTTCCCGCTTGTCCTTGAAAAAACAAATTGAAATCAAACCCATTCCAATCCAATCCGGCTCTGAAACCGAACAGCCAATCCGGAGTCGATTGCCCGATGAATGTTCTGTCCTCTCCGTTAATAACATCATCATCACAAACATTTCGGAACTTAAAATCTCCCGGCTTGGCACTCGGTTGCAAAACAACTCCATTTTTGCTTTTATGAGCTTGCACTTCTTCTTGTGTGCGGAAAATACCTTCCACCATGTGTCCATAGAACGAATTAAACGCTTGCCCTACTTCCGAACGAGTTACTGCTTGATAATTCCATTCGTACCCCGGCAAATATTGAGTATATCCCAAATCGGTTACTTCGTTTTTAATATAAGAAACATTTCCACCAATATTAAACGCGACTTGTTCAATTTGTCCTCTGTAATTAATATCCACTTCCACACCTCGATTCTCCATTGTACCCACATTCGCCAAAGGAGCCTTGTTTCCCACATAAGAAGGAATGGGTTGAGACATTATCATATCTTTTGTTTTCTTGATAAAATAATCGGCTGTTACGCTCAACGCATTTTTGAAGAAACGCATATCCATTCCGACATTCGTTTGCTCCGAAGTTTCCCACGTAAGATTTTTATTCGCAAGTTGTTCGGGCGCCAATCCCGGATAAATATCTTTGTCTTTTCCAAAAGACGCACTTTGCATCTCAGTTGTGATATTGGAAGTGTATAGAAAAGCGCCGATATTTTCATTTCCGTTTTGTCCCCAGCTTCCACGAATTTTCAAGAAATTGAACCAATCCATATCTGCATCCTGAAAAAAAGACTCGTTCGTTAATACCCATCCGGCAGATGCAGAAGGGAAAGTTGCATAACGTTTTGTTTGTGGAAAATTGGAAGAACCGTCTCGACGCACAGTGGCTTCGAACAAGTATTTTTCGGCATAATTATAAGCTAAACGAGCAAACAGGGAAGAAATAATATGGTCGTTTTTATATCCGTACACTTTCTGCGAAGCATCATCAGTAGCACTATTGATGAAAGCTTTGTCATCATCTTCGGCAATCAAACCGTATTTCAAACCGTTGAGAAATTCATACGATTCTTTCATCGCTGATGTACCAATTAACGCCGATACATTATGCATTTCGGCAAAAGTGTTTGTATAAGAAAGAACATTTTCCCATTGCCACATTAATCCATCGCTCTTTGCTTGAGTTACAGACGAATTGGATGCAAATTGCGCCGCTCCGATGTAATAAACCGGCGTCCAACTGCGAGAGCTTGCATTCATCATACTAACAGCTGCATTTGTTTTGAAATTCAATCCCGGCAATACATCCAAAGAAAGATTAAAATTCCCTGTTATATTTCGATTCATGTTGTGTCGGTTTCTTATTTCCGATAATGCCAACGGATTACCGATTTCGCCCATATTATTTATAATGGAATACACTTGTCCGTTTTTGTTTTTCACATGATTAGGATACAATTTATTGTATTCGTCCAACGTAGCTTTATCGGTAATGTATGGCGAAATATTGGGAGGAGCCATCAACATGGAAGCGATAATACCGCCAAATTCGCGATTGGAATCGATTCCATCTTGATTGACTTGAATGAAAGACAGATTTGAACCAAAGGTCAGCTTATTCAGAAAATTTCTGTCTTTATTATCCATCAAAGTATAAGTTGTATTGGAACGGAGCGAATATCTGTCATAAAACGAATTTCCTTTGGCAATAATACCGTCTTGTTGCAATGCTCCAAACGACAGATAATATACCAATTTGTCTGTTCCTCCGTTGATACTCAATTGATGATTGACAACAGGAGCATCGTTATAAAACACTTCGTCTTGCCAATTGGTGTCGGCACTACTTATAGAAGGATTTTTATATAGACTTTCTTTTCCGGCATTTTCATACGCTTCATTTTGCAACATTTGATATTCAGTGGCATTGGTCAGTTTCATTTGTTTCCAAGGACGTTGCATGCCATACGAGAAATCATAATTGATAGCTACTTTTCCTGCTTTTCCCGATTTGGTTGTAACTAACACAACTCCGTTCGCCGCTCTTGCTCCGTATATAGCAGCTGAAGAAGCATCTTTCAAGACTTCTACAGACGAAATATCATTCGGATTAATTGCTCCGAAAGTGGCAGCATCCGCAGGAAATCCGTCAATAAGAAACAAAGGCGTGTTGTTGTTGATTGTTCCGGCTCCCCGAATACGGAAAACAGCATCGGAACCGGGTTGTCCGGAATTTAGAGTGATTTGCACTCCGGAAGCTTTTCCTTGCAAAGCTTGTTGTAAATTCGAAGGATTATTGGATACCAAATCACTTGCTTCAACTTTGCCGATAGCTGCGGTTACTACACTTTTCTTTTGTACGCCATAACCAACAACTACAATTTCGCTTAGTTCCTGAATGTTTTCATGCAATACAATACTGAAATCTGTTTTGTTGCCAATGTTTATGTATTGCGTTACATATCCCAGATAAGAGATTTCGAGAATGGAACCGGGAGTTGCATTTAAGGTAAAATGACCATCAGAATCGGAAATAGTTCCGGTAGAGGTTCCTTTTACTTGAATGTTTGCCCCAATAATTACATCTCCTTTGTTATCAACAATAATTCCTTTAATCGTTTGCATTTCTCTTTCCGAAACTCCATTGGGTTGTTTATCGGATAGAATAATACTCTTGTCTTTTATGACATAAGAGATTTTTGTTTCTTTGAATACTTCATTTAGAACCGTCATGAGATTCTCGTTAAGAGCACTCACAGACACTTTGCGCTTAAGATTAATCTGATTCGTGTTGTAAAAAAAACTGAATCCGGATTGTTCTTCAATGCTTTTTAAAACAGATTCTACTGTTTCATTTTTCGCATCTATTGTCAACATTACATTCGTTTGATTCGGGCTTGTAGCCATCGCCTTTACCGAAACCAGTAACAGAATTGCCAATAGAATTTTGGGTAACCAACAAGCTATCACGGCTTGTTTCCAACTTGTTTTTTGAATTAGATTTTTTTTCATGGTAACTTTTTTAGAATCAATAAATTTCTATTATGTTCTCTTGCTCATTTTCATTTGCTCGGCTTATATAACGGTATTTTATTTGGGATGAGATGAAAAAATATTCAAGAATATCATCTAATCGTTTTCCTGCAAAATGACCGGTAAAACGTTCTTTTTTCAACGGGGGATTTTTAATGATAAAAGTGGTATTGTAATGTTTGCTTAATATGTCCAAAACATCTTCCAGCAAGCTGTCTTCAAATATAATTTTTCCGGCAATCCAAGCAGTATCCGGAGATACTGACACGTTTTTGATGCAAATGGATTGGTCGAGATGATTGTACGTTATTTTTTGCGAAGGAACAATGGGCGCTACTTTTTTGTGGTTGTTTTTATAATGGATGAACTGAATATTTCCTTCGACTAAAGTAGTGGCAATCTGTGTTTTATTTCGGTAGGCTTCCACATTGAACTTTGTTCCTAAAACTTCGATTGCCAAACTGTCTCTGAGAGAAACGACAAACTTTCGTTTTGAATCTTTTGTAACATCGAAGAATGCTTCTCCGTCTAATGTCACTTCACGAATATCATTAAAATCAGAAGGATAGCGCAGAGTTGTTCCTGAATTGAGCCAAACGTTGGTTTTATCGGGTAAAGTGAAAGAAGTAATCATTCCATCATTGGCTTTCACAGTTATGTAGGATGAAGTGGGAGAGGAGTGATGATTTTTTAACAACAAAAAAATAGAAGTAAACAAAAGAGGAAATACCAAGATTGCAGCGATTCGTTGAAATGCAAGCAAAAAACTCTTAGCGGATTTTTGTGGTTTGATTTGTTTTTCGACAGTTTTCCATGCCTTATCCGTATCTATTTTTTCAACGGCATTTAAGGTTTCTATTGAATGTAGAGCGTAGTAAACTTGTTCTGCTAATTCTCTGTTTTCAGCCGATTGTTCAATCCATTCTTTCACAGAAAATTCTTCTTCTACAGTAAGATTTTCACAGAAAAACTGTATCAGTAATGATTCTTCTATGTTTGTTTTTTTGTTCATTTATTTTCTCTTATATATCTATGGCTAATAAAAAAGAAAATGTCCTAAACAAAAACGCCATTTTTTTCATTATATACCCAAAATTCGCGTATAAAGTCCTGAAAGGACAATATATCTTAGCCCAGTACGCAGTGCTGGGTTGATGAATGGAGATTGCATTTGAGTCCTGAAAGGACGGCATTTTATTACATCCTTCCAGGATTTGGTGTTGGGTGGTATTCATTATACACAACAGGGTTGCGCTTCGCTGACCCTGTGCTAAGATATTTCAGGTCTTTGACCTGTTCTAATTTTTAGGCCATAAAAAAACGTGCAAACCAATCAAGGATTTGCACGTCTTACTTATATCTACTTTCTAAGTTTTACTTGAAATTATATCCTACCGAAATATATTGTGTATTGTGTTGCATTTCGCTATCATAAGAAGCAATATTTTTCCATCCCTTTTCAAAGGAAAAGCGCAACAAGAGTTTATCGTTAAACAGTCCGAAATCCAATGAAAAGAGAGACCCTGCATCAAAGTGCTCAAACGCCTTTACCGGATAACTACTCCCCAATTCCTCTAACGGATTGGAACTAAATATATCCATTTGCGCATTAAACCTTCTTCCGTCCATATCCATTCCGGTAAGGTTTCCGGAGCCATCAAAAGCATAAGCAACATACAAACCTGTTTTGAGTGCTACACTAAAAGAAGGCGAAAAATTATACTTATACCCTACCATTAATGGAACTTGAATATAATCCATCGACACATCCATATATTGAATGTAATTGGTGGATGATTCAAGGAAATTATTCATCTTCATTCCTTTTCTTTGGTAATAGATTCCTGTTTCCCAAACATCTTTTTTATTCTTATCAAAAAGAGGAGAATTAATAAACGCTCCCAATTTGTAACTTGATTTTTCCCTTGTGTACATATTGGAACTCATAATATCATTTGTTCCAAATCCAGCGTCCACTCCAAAATTTATTTGGGCAATGACCGGCAATATACCGATTGCCAACAACAGTACGAATGTAATAGCTCTTTTCATGAAAATGTAATTATTTAGTGTGTGTGCCTACTCTATTTTAAGCTTTTCGGCATCCGCCATTGTTAAATTATACGATAATATTGTAATAATGTTGCAAATTAATGGCTTTTTTTATTATTTACAAATAAATACTTAAAAATTTACAAATATTAATTATTTTATAGAACGAGTGCCACACAAAAAAAAGTCCCAAAACTAGGAGAGGACTGAGTTATTTTTTATCATTACTAAACAAAAACCCTTATTTTTCATTATAAAGAAAAGAGAAAATCTTATTCTTATTTTTAATATGAAAAAGTCAGAGGTTCAAGTTGATGTTTTTCTTCTTTCTGAAATCCGAAAAGGAAGTTCAGACGCTTTTAAGCTTATATTCAAAAGGTATTATTTAAGATTATGTGCATACGCATTGCAATACATAAATAAAGAAGATGCGGAAGAAGTTGTTCAAAATGCAATGCTGTGGTTATGGGAAAATCGGAATAACTTGGAAATAAACTTGTCTTTGCAACAATATATGTTTGGAATGGTTAAAAATAAGTGCATTACATTCATCCATCATCAAAAAATAAAGGAAAGAATACATACGGTAATTTATAATAAATTGCAGTTGGAAATGGATGACCCCGATTATTATATTGTGGAAGAACTCACGGAAAAAATCAACAATGCACTGGCGAAATTGCCGGAATCGTACCGACAAGCGATTGAAATGAATCGTTTTCAAGGAAAAACCTATAAAGAAATCGCTTTAGAAGAAAATGTTTCTCCTAAAACAATTGATTACCGAATCCAACAAGCACTTAAGTTCCTTCGGATTGAATTGAAAGATTATTTACCGTTATTAATGTAGAGACGCAATGCTTGCGTCTCGTATTGAATCTCGCTGGCGCGGATTTGCAATCCGTGCCGTTATATATGTTTGGCACGGATTACAAATCCGCGCCAGCATGTTTAAAGAGGAGAGAACGAATTTTCACTTTACTAAATCTTCCCTTCATCCGCATAAGAATAATATTGTCCATCGCAGATAATCAAATGGTCAATTAAATTTATATCGAACATTTTCATACCTTCTCTTATTTTTGTTGTGACTAAATCATCTTGCCGACTGGGATTTAGGTTTCCCGAAGGATGATTATGACATAAAATAATATTGGAGGCTAAACGATTAATTGCTTCTTTATAAATAATTTTAGTGTCAACGACTGTTTCGGAAACGCCACCTTGACTGACTTTTATTTTGTCGATAATTTTATTTGCTCGATTGAGAAAAAGAACCCAAAATTCTTCATAAAACAAGTCGCATAATAAGGGATGAAAATAGGCATAAATGTCTTTACTGCACGTTATTTTTTCGCGGATTAATACCTCAGAAGCTTTTCTCCTTTTTCCCAATTCCAAAGCGGCCACAATGCTAATCGCTTTAGCTTCGCCAATCCCTTTGAAGGTCATTAAATCTTTGACCGAAAATTTACCTAAACGGTTGATGTCATTTTGGGCTGCTTGAAGAATGCGTTGAGACAATTGAAGAACAGATTCTTCTCTACTTCCGGAACCGATAATAATGGCTAATAAATCGGAATCACTAAGCGAATTTATACCTTTCAGAAGAAGTTTTTCGCGAGGGCGGTCTTCAGGAGACCAATTCTTTACAGATGATTTGGTTGGATTAAACATGATTTTGGTTTGGTTGTGTTGTAGAGGGTGTCTCAAAAGTCGCCAATGGAACGCGTTCCATTGGCGATTTTTGAGACACTCTCGGGTAATTTATAAATTATTTTGCTCTTTCAACATAAGAACCGTCACGCGTATCCACTTTGATTTTTTCACCTTCATTGATGAAAAGAGGAACACGTACTGTTGCGCCGGTTTCTACAGTAGCCGGTTTCGTAGCATTCGTAGCCGTATCACCTTTGATACCCGGTTCAGTATAAGTAATCGTCAACACCACATGAGCAGGAAGGTCTGCAAATAAGATTGTTTCAGATTCTGCATGAATAACGACTTCCGCAATATCACCTTCTTTAAGGAAATCAACACCGTTAATCAAGTCTTTAGCAATCGGAACTTGTTCGTATGTTTCCTGATTCATAAAATTATAGCCCATATCATCTTGATAAAGGAATTGGAATGGTCTTCTTTCGATACGAACTTCATCCACCTTGATACCTGAGTTGAAAGTTTTATCAATCACGCGACCGGTTGTTACGTTCTTTAATTTAGTGCGGACGAATGCAGGTCCTTTACCTGGTTTAACATGTAAAAATTCTACAATATAATAGTATTGTCCTTCTAAATCGAGACACATACCGTTTTTGAAATCTGAAGTACTTGCCATAAGTAATTGAAAAATATTTAATTAATTTGTGCAGCAAAGGTAAATATTTTGATATAAAAAACAAAACAAGATGATTTTTCCTATCCCCTTTTTATTCTTACCTTTGGCAAAGATTAAATCACGAATATGGAATATCGATTAAATAAGTACATTAGCAGTTCCGGATTTTGTTCTCGTCGCGATGCAGACCGGCTTATTGCAGACGGACGAGTTACAATTAATGGAAAGCGAGCCTCAATCGGGATGCGTGTACTTCCCGGACAAAAGGTAAAGGTAAATGGAGAACTTATTGAAAATGATATTGAGCCGGTATATATCGCCTTTAATAAACCGACTGGTATTGTTAGCACAACTGACACTCAAGAAAAAGATAATATCGTTGATTTTATTAGTCATGAGCAGCGTATATTTCCTATTGGACGATTGGATAAAGACTCGCAGGGTTTAATTTTGTTGACTAATGATGGAGATATTGTGAATAAAATATTGAGAGCCGGAAATAATCACAAGAAAGTCTATTTGGTTAAAGTCAACAAGCCTATAACAAAAGACTTTTTGACACGTATGGCTCAAGGTGTCCCTATTCTGGACCGGGTTACACGTCGGTGTGAAATTACTGAAATAAATCCTTTAACGTTCCAAATATCACTTATACAGGGTCTGAACAGGCAAATTAGGCGTATGTGTGAATATTTTGATTACGAGGTAATCAAGTTGGAGCGTATTCAGATAATGAATGTTAAATTAGGTAATCTTGGACAAGGAAATTGGCGAAATTTAACAGAGCCGGAGTTGGAAGGACTATTCAATATGCTTGAAGATTCGGAAAGTACGGTACAAACGAAAAAGCCCTCTAATAGCAATAAGAGTTCTAATCGCGCGCTTGAAAGGGCGGACTTGAAAAAAGATTATCGTAAGGCTAATAGTGTTTCAAAGCAGGCAAAGCAGTCAGGCAAATCGAAGCCAAAGCCGACAGCCGGCAAACCGAGACGGGGAACGTCATCCGCAAAAAGAAGATAAGGTTTTTATTGGTAATCGGCATTTTATGGTCTGTGTAGAGACGCAATGCTTGCGTCTCGTTTTGCACAACTTAGGGATATTCAGTAAAAAGGAACGAGATGGAGTTTTCCTTTTTAGTCGAATGTTTCTGTTAGGAAACTACTTTTAGTAACTAGTGGGCAAGCTCACTCTCTTATGCAACAAATTCTAGAATGGCTGAAAATCAATATCTTAGCATAAGTTGTAAAAATATGGAGTCGTCTGTAAAAGTCCGAAGGACTTTAATGTGAATAACCCCGTGCGCAGCTCGGGGTAAGAATGACATCACATATAAATAAGAACTCCGGGAGTTCAATGTGTGTAGTTCAACTCCTCTACAGGAGTTGTAGAAAGAGGGCGTTCTTTTACCCCGAGCTGCGCACGGGGTTATTCACATTGAAGTCCTTTTCGGACTTCTTATTGAATTATCGGATTTTACATTTACCAGAAACTTTCATAGATTAATTAAAATCGTACATTTGTAGTTTGAATAAAAAAAATGCGGATAAGAGATTTCATAAAACCTTTTTGGATTGTTATCCTGATAATTGTAATATTGACTTGCGGACAAGTGATTGCAGACCTTCTTCTGCCGAATTACATGGCCAATATTATTAATAATGGAATTGCTGAAGGAAATACATCTATGATTCTTCATACCGGAGGAATTATGTTGCTCATTGCTTTTCTCGGAATTCTCTGCGCAATCACTGCCGGTTTTTTTGCTTCCCGGACGGCGCTCGGAGTTGGGCGAAATTTGCGAAAAGCCTTATTTGACCATGTTTCTCAATTTTCGTTATTCGAATTTGACCAAATCGGAACGGCATCTCTTATTACTCGAACAACAAATGATATTCAGCAAATTCAGCAAACAACATTTATGGTACTTCGAATGATGTTGCGCGCTCCATTGATATGCGTTGGCGGGATTGTTATGGCTATTCAAAAAGATAGAAATTTATCTTTACTTCTTTTGGCACTTCTTCCTTTTATTGCTCTGTTAATCTATACCGTAATGATTAAAGCAGTTCCTTTATTTCGAGCAGTTCAACAAAAAATTGACCAACTCAACCTCGTTTTAAGAGAGAATTTGGTCGGGATTCGCATTATTCGTGCATTCAGTCGAATTGGTTTTGAACGGAAAAAATTTGCGGCAGCCAATGAAGATTTGACGCATACTTCAGTAAAAGCCAATCGGATTATGGCAATATTGAATCCAAGTATGAATCTCAGCATGAATATTTTAACCATTGCCATTGTTTATTTTGCTTCTTTCCGTATCGACAAAGGCAATTTAATGGTCGGAGATATGATGGCATTTATTCAGTATGCTGCTCAGATTTTTATGTCATTAACCATGATTACCATGCTTTTCATTGCGTTGCCGAGGGCTTTTGCATCTGCAGAAAGAATTAGAGAAGTATTTAATCTGACGGCAGATGTTGTGGATTCCGAATCTTGTGAAAAAACAAAGCTGAAAAAACAAGGAGTAATCAAGTTTAATCAAGTATCGTTTCGCTATAATCAAGCGGAAAACTGTGCTGTTCAAGATGTCTCATTTACCGCCAATCCGGGGGAAACAGTTGCAATTATCGGAGGTACCGGCTCCGGAAAATCTGCGTTATTGAACTTGATTCCGCGTTATTATGATGTCGAAAGTGGAACGATTGAAATTGACGGTACAGACATTCGTCAAATGAAGCAATACGAATTACGGAAGATGATTGGTTTGGTTCCTCAAAAAATCACAGTATTTTCCGGAACAATCAACGAAAATATTCGAATGGGAAAGCAAGATGCCACTGAAGAAGAAATTATTCAGGCTTGCAAAATTGCTCAAGCAGATGAATTTATTGAAGCATTACCGCAGAAATATCACACAAAAATAGCTCAAGGAGGAACGAATTTGTCAGGAGGACAAAAACAGCGCATCTCGATTGCAAGAGCCATTGTTCGGAAACCGCAAATTTATTTGTTTGATGACAGTTTTTCGGCGTTGGATTTTAAGACCGATTCGAAAGTGCGCGCAGCTTTGAACAACGAAACAAAAAATGCAACGGTAATTATCGTTGCTCAACGAGTGACAAGCATTCAACAGGCAGATAAAATTCTGGTTATGGACCACGGAAAGATTGTGGGACAAGGAACGCATGAAGAATTATTAAAAACGAATGCGGTATATAAAGAGATTGTTGCATCGCAATTATCCGAAGAAGAAATTTAAAGAATGGCGAAAGTTTCCAACATAGCAAATAAAATTCGACCGGGAGGCGGACACAATTCTCCGATTACGCTTGCGGCCGAGAAATCCCGAGATTTCAAGGGAACGCTTGTGAAACTTTTGCGTTTCTTAAAGCCTTTTTACGGAGGTTTGTCTGTCGTTTTCATATTTGCGATTGGAAGTACGATTTTCAGTATTTTTGGTCCGAAAATAGTAGGTCAAGCAGTCGATATTTTGTTTGATGGAACCTTAAATACAATTGGAGGAAATATTCCTCAAGGAATAGATTTTCCGTTGCTGACTAAAATTTTGCTTTTGTTGTTGGGAATTTATTTACTCAGTTCCATTTTAAGTTATATCCAAGAATATATGATGGCTGGAATTTCCCAGCGAATTATTCAAAAGTTAAGAAACGAAGTGAGTAATAAACTGCATACTCTTCCGCTGAATTTTTACGATACGAAATCCAACGGAGAAATTCTCAGCCGGGTAACAAATGATATTGATACAATTGCCAATACTTTGCAACAGAGTTTGGTCCAATTAATAACTTCGTTAATTACGCTTATCGGAATAACAATCATAATGCTGATAATTAGTCCGTTGATGAGTTTAATAACTTTCGTTTCACTTCCATTGAGTTTTCTCATCACAAAGATTATAGCATCCAAATCACAAAAATACTTTACCGGACAAGCCAGAGAATTAGGAAATTTGAATGGACATGTCGAAGAAATGTATGGCGGTCATGCGATTGTGAAAGCATTTAATTACGAAAATGAATCGGCACAAATATTCGAAAAGACCAACAACGAATTATATAAATATGGTTGGAAAGCTCAATTTGTAACTTCGGTTATTTTTCCCGTTTTGAACTTTGTCAGTAATGTTTCGTATGTCGCAATTTGCGTGTTGGGAGGTTATTTAACTGCAACAGGGAGAATTTCGTTGGGAACAGTTCAATCTTTCATTTCTTATTCCCGGCAATTCAATCATCCGATTCAACAAGTTTCGCAAATTGTGAATATTTTGCAGGCAACCGTTGCGGCAGCAGAACGAGTGTTTGAAATTCTTGAAGAACCGGAACAAATTCCGGACCCAATCCCTCCTGTTATCAACTCCAATCCTCAAGGGAAAGTCGATTTCGACCATGTTTCTTTTCGTTACACACCGGAAAAACCATTGATTGAAGATGTTTCGATTCATGTGAAACCGGGACAATTGGTTGCAATCGTAGGTCCTACCGGAGCCGGAAAAACTACTTTGGTCAATTTATTAATGCGTTTTTACGAAGTCAATAAAGGAGCAATTTTGGTTGATGACATAAATATTGACACGATGCGGCGCAAAGATTTACATTCCTTAATCGGAATGGTGTTGCAAGATACCTGGTTGTTCAAGGGCACTATTCGCGAGAATATTGCTTTCGGCAAACGAGGGGCGACCGATGAAGAAGTGGTGCAAGCGGCTAAACTGGCTTATGCTGACGGATTTATTCGAACTCTTCCGAAAGGTTATGATACCGAAATTAACGAAGAAGGCAGCAATATTTCTCAGGGTCAGAAACAGCTTTTGACTATTGCACGCGCTTTGATTGTTCAACCGCACATCATGATTTTGGATGAGGCTACTTCTTCGGTTGATACGCGAACTGAAATTTTGGTTCAGAAAGCAATGAAGAGAATTATGGACGGTCACACGAGTTTTGTGATTGCTCACCGCCTGTCAACCATAAAAGATGCCGATAATATCCTTGTCATGAAAGAGGGAAATATTATAGAGCAAGGCACTCACACTCAACTATTAGAACAAAATGGCTTCTACGCCGAACTGTACAACAGCCAATTCTTAGGTTAAACACAGCATGTTTCGTAGAAACATTGCTTTCATAACCAGGGATTTTAATCCCTGGTATATGGCGACGATGATACGCGGCGTTTTGCGCGACAACGATACATGGCGTTTTTTCCAGGGATTGAAATCCCTGGCTATTGAGGCATTGTTTCTACGAAACAAGTTTTTATTTACCGCGCTTTGCGCTAATTTTTAATTCTTACTTCTTAATTTTTAATTCAAAAAACAATCCTTGTTTTTTGTAACATATTTGTAACACGATTGTAAAATCCATGTCAAAAGGAGTTTTTAGTTTTGTACCGTGAAAAGATAAAAAAATGACGAAAAGAATTAGTGTATTGTTTTGTGCCTTCCTATTAACAGCGACTCTGAAGGCGCAAGTTTCCGGATATTTGCAAACGCAGTATCAATATGGAGAAGAAAGTGCTTCTCTGAAAGTGGGCTCTCCCAATGAGAATCCGGATGAATCTTTTAACCGAATAGGTATTCGTCGAGGGCGAATTAAATTCATTCATGAAGAAAAAGGGATAACCGGAGTTGTCCAAGTAGATTTTACCGAAAAAGGACTTGGAATTAAAGATGCTTATTTTAACATTAAAAGAAAGGAATTTGACTTTGTGCAATTAAAAGCGGGAATTTTTGACCGTCCATTTGGAAATGAAATTAGTTATTCTTCTTCCAAACGGGAATCGCCGGAGCGTTCTTTGATTTTTCAAACCTTATTCCCCGATGAAAGAGATTTAGGAGGAATGTTGGTGTTACAAGCTCCCAAAACTTCCCCTTGGAGTGCTTTCAAATTAGAAGCCGGGCTTTTTGCCGGAAATGCTATTAGCATGGAAGCAGATAGTAAGAAAGACTTCATCTCACATCTTTCTTTTACAAAAACATTTACAAAAACAATCACTTTGGGTTTGGGAATATCTTACTACAATGGAGGAGTATATCAGGGAGTAGAAAATGTGTATACGATGAAAGGAAAAGAATTCGTACTGAATTCCGATTCCTCCAATAGAGGACAATTTGCCAAGAGAGAATATTTAGGTTGCGATGTTCAATTTTCAGTTGCAAATCCTTTTGGAAAAACCCAATTGCGAGCAGAATATTTGTTTGGTCAACAACCCGGAACTTCTTCCAGCAGCAAGAGTCCGAATACTTCTGTTTTACCAACAGTAGATACTTACATTCGTGATTTTTCGGGAGGCTATGCGATTTTGGTTCAAGATATTGGAACATCTCCTTTTTCAGCGGTGCTAAAGTATGATTGGTATGACCCAAATACTCAAATATCCGAAAATGAAGTATTGGCTAAAGCGGATTTATTTTATAATACATTGGGAATGGGCGCCTTGTGGAGAATTCAATCCAATTTAATCTTACAAGCGTATTATGAAATAAATAGAAACGAAAAAACAAGCTCAATTAATGCTGCCGAAGACATTAAAGACAATGTATTTACACTTCGAGTACAGTACAAGTTTTGAGTAAACAAATAGACAAACAATTAAACAAAAAATATGAAACATTTAATTATCGCAGTAATCATTCTTGTAACGAACTTAGGAGTAGTACAAGCACAAAGAATTAAAGGGTCGGATACAGTTCTTCCTTTATCTCAAAAAGAAGCAGAAAGTTATCTAACTCTTAATCCTTCCCAACCGATTATAATCACAGGAGGAGGAAGTGGAGTTGGTATCTCTGCATTAGTTGAAGGAACAGCAGACATTGCGCAATCTTCTCGCAAAATTAAGTTTGATGAAAGAAAAAAAATACAAGAGAAAGGAAAAACAGTTAAAGAAGTAATCATTGCCTATGACGCTTTGGCTGTTGTTGTTCATCCTAAAAACAAGGTAACAAACTTAACAAGAGAGCAATTAGAAGGAATATTTACAGGTAAGATAACCAACTGGAAAGAAGTTGGCGGAGCTGATTTGAGAATTATTCCTTATTCTAGAGAAACATCTTCCGGAACCTATGAATTTTTCAAAGAAGTTATCTTGAAAAATAAAAACTATAAAAATGGAATCATGAGTATGCCGGCTACAGGAGCAATGATACAATCGATTAGCCAAACAGAAGGAGCGATTGGATATGTAGGTTTGGCCTATTTGAATAAAAATGTGAAATCCATTAATGTTTCATGTGATGGAGGAAAAACATTTACAAGTCCGACCATTGCCAATGCAAAAAATGGAACTTATCCGATTGTTCGTCCGCTCTATTACTACTACTTGACCGATTCAACAAGAATCGTGAAACCGTTTATTGATTATGTGCTTTCTAAAAAAGGACAAAGTATTGTAAAAGAAATAGGATTTATTACATTGTAATTAAGACCTCTCCCCCCGCCCTCCCCACAAGGGAGGGGGCTAGGGACGCAAAATTCTGTATAGAGGAGATATTTAAAAAGATTGAAAATATCGCTCTTCTTGGCTCCCTCCCTTGTGGGGAGGGCGGGTGGAGAGGTCAAAAATTAAAAATAAATGAAACGATTAAGGAAAATTGTAGAAAAAATTGTAGAAAGTCTTTTAACACTCAGTGGGATAACAACGACCGTCATTATCCTTTTCATGGTGATTTTCCTTTTTAAGGAAGCTTCCGGTCTATTTCGCACCCCAATCATAGAAAAAGGTTATTCTCTCTGCCTTCATTTGGATAATCCCGTAAACACACTTTCATCCATTCAAATCAAACAGATATTTAATCACGATATAGAAAATTGGGAACAAGTGGGAGGTTCATCGGAAGAGATTGTACTTTTTCGGATAGATGACATTTTTAGTATTTATTCGGACGAAGAATTGGGAGAAGAATATGAATTTCTTCCTGAAAAATTGGGCGAAGAAATAAGCAAAACACCGGGTATTATCGCTTTTCTTCCAACCGAATATCTTCCCGAAAATAGAGAAAACATTAAAGTTTTACCGGAAGAAAAAATGAACTTGGCTCATTTTCTTGGAGGAGATAAATGGATGCCTGGTTCGACACCTGCTCCTCAATTTGGATTTCTTCCGCTAATATTGGGAACTTTATGGGTAAGTATATTCGCTATTCTTATTGCTTTACCATTAGGCTTAGGAGTTGCGATTTATCTTTCCGAATTAGCCGGAGACAGGATGCGAAAAGTATTGAAACCAACCATTGAGTTATTAGCCGGAATTCCTTCAGTCGTTTACGGATTTTTCGGTTTGGTTGTTTTGGTTCCGCTGATACAGAAACTCTTTAATTTGCCGGTAGGAGAAACGGCTTTCGTCGGAAGTCTTATTCTTGCAATTATGGCATTGCCAACGATTATCACTGTTGCAGAAGATGCCATGCGAAATACACCTCGAGCAATGAAAGAAGCCAGTTTGGCTTTGGGCGCGAATCATTGGCAAACAATATATAAAGTTGTAATTCCTTACTCCATTTCCGGAATTTCTGCGGCCGTAGTTTTAGGAATCGGACGCGCAGTCGGAGAAACAATGGCTGTATTGATGGTAACCGGAAATGCTGCGGTAATTCCTCATTCTTTATTTGAACCTATCAGAACAATTCCGGCAACAATCGCTGCTGAATTAGGTGAATCTCCGGTTGGAGGAGCCCATTATCAAGCGCTATTTATGTTAGGATGTATTCTTTTCCTTATAACATTATTGATTAGTGTAACTGCGGAAATGATTTCAAAAAATCAACAACAAAAGAACGTATTATAAAGATGTCGAAAAAAACAAATCAAAAAATCGCATTTATTGTCTTTCGAATATTAGGGATTCTGGTATTAGGGATTCTCTTTTGGATTCTCGGATTTATTATTTATAATGGAGCAGGAGTTATCAATTGGACTTTTCTGACAACCGCTCCTACTGATGGAATGACAGCCGGAGGTATTTTTCCGGCTATTGTCGGAACCTTATGTTTAATTGTCGGAAGTGCTATTGTTTCTTTTCCATTGGGAATTCTTTCCGCGATTTACACAACAGAATATGCTGGAAGCGATAGCAAATGGGTCAGATTTATTCACATGATGACCAATAATTTAGGAAGTATTCCGTCTATTATATTTGGTTTATTCGGAATGGCTTTATTTGTAAACACGCTTGGGTTTGGCGATTCTATTATTGCGGGCTCACTGACATTGGGTCTCTTGACTTTGCCTATCGTTATACGAACCACTGAAGAGGCTTTGAAAGCAATTCCGGGTTCTTTTCGAACAGGAAGTTTGGCTTTAGGAGCTACAAAATTGCAAACAATCAACCGAATTGTATTACCGATGGCTTTTCCTAACATTGTTACAGGATTGATTTTGTCCATTGGTAGAGTTTCGGGAGAAACCGCACCCATTCTTTTCACGGTAGCAGCTTATTTCTTGCCGAAATTACCGACAAGTATTTACGACCAAGTAATGGCACTTCCTTATCACTTATATGTAATTGCAACAAGTGGAACAGATTTAGAAGCAACACGTCCTATTGCTTATGGAACAGCTCTTGTGTTAATTATTATTGTTTTTCTAATGAATTTATTAGCCTCTTTCCTTCGACGCAGGTATGGTAAAAAAGTAAAAATAGATTAAATATGATTGAAGCACGAAATATTGATTTTTATTATGGTAATTTCCATGCATTGAAAAATGTTAACATGGAAATGGAGAAAAATACCGTAACGGCTCTTATTGGCCCTTCCGGTTGTGGAAAATCTACATTTTTGCGGTTATTTAACCGTATGAATGATTTGATTCCGGAAACTCGTCTAACAGGTGAATGTTTAGTTAATGGAGAAAACATTTATGCTAAATCAACAGACGTAACAGAACTTCGCAAAAAAATAGGAATGGTTTTTCAAAAACCCAATCCTTTTCCTAAATCTATTTTTGAAAATGTAGCTTATGGCTTACGAGTAGATGGAGTGAGAGATAAGAAATTTATTCAGCAACGCGTTGAAGAATCGCTTATCGGAGCAGCACTTTGGGACGAGGTTAAAGATAAGTTGAAAAAATCCGCCTTTGAATTGTCGGGAGGACAGCAACAACGTTTGTGTATCGCTCGCGCATTGGCGATTTCTCCTTCTATAATCTTGATGGATGAGCCTGCGTCTGCTTTGGACCCAATATCAACTTCAAAAGTGGAAGATTTGATTCATGCTCTAAAAAAAGACTATACGATAATTATCGTTACTCATAATATGCAGCAAGCGGCTCGGGTAAGTGATAAAACCGGATTTTTCATGTTGGGTAAATTGGTAGAATACAGCGATACCCGAAAAATGTTTTTGAATCCGGATAATGAGGAAACACAAAATTATATTACCGGTCGTTTTGGATAATATCACCTCTCCCCCCGCCCTCCCCACAAGGGAGGGGGCTAGGGTAGCAAAATTTTGCATAGAGGTAATAATCTAAAAAAGACTGAAAATATCGCCGCTCTTGGCTCCCTCCCTTGTGGGGAGGGCGGGGGGAGAGGTCTTAAAAAATCATTAAAATGAAATATACAGAAAAAGAATTAATCGGAATAAAAGAAGAAGTAAGTCAAATGTGGAGATTAGTGATTTCTCAATTAGAGAAAACCAAACAATCTTATTTGAATAACGACATTGAACTTGCTCGAGAGATTGTCAGTCGTGAAAAAAGAGTAAATACTTTCGAATTAAAAATAGAAAGTGATTGTGAGAATTACATTGCACTTTATAACCCGGTAGCAGTTGATTTGCGTTTAGTATTGTCTCTCATAAACATTTGTAAAACCTTGGAGCGGATTGCCGATTTCGCCGATGGAATTTCGCGCCATGTAATCGCAAACAAATGTGAAGCGCTTACAAGTGAACTGAAAGAAGAATTACGCATAGAAACGATGTTTGATGTTGTCATTGAAATGCTTACCGATAGTTACGTTACTCTGGAGTCGGAAAACACCAAACTTTCAGGAAAAATATTAGTAAAAGATGAAATGGTAGATGAAATTTATCATGATTCGGTAAAAATATTAACAGAGTATTTAACTCAACACCCACAACAAATCGAATGTGGATTAAAAACGATGTTGGTTATCCGAAAAATAGAGCGAATGGGAGACCATTGTAGCAATATTGTTGAAGAAATTGTTTTTTATATTGATGCAAAAGTATTAAAACATACAAAGAATAAGGAGTAATTTTTATCTTTGTGGAAACAAAACGAAATTAGGATGAATGAGAAAATTCTGATTGTTGATGATGGGAAAAATATTTGTGAAATATTGGAATTCAATCTTTCAAATGAAGGATATGAAGTCGAATGCGCCTATTCTGCGGAAGAAGCATTAACAAAATTAACTCCGGAGCACTCATTGATTTTACTGGACGTAATGATGGGAGGAATGTCAGGTTATAAAATGGCAGAAATCTTGCGAAAAGAGAAAAACCCTATTCCAATCATTTTTTTGACCGCTAAAAATCAAGAAAACGATATGTTAACCGGATTTTCGGTTGGTGCGGATGATTATATTCCCAAGCCTTTTTCCATAAAAGAAGTTTTGGCTCGTGTAAAGGCTTTATTAAAGCGTTCCGAAGCTACTTTGAAAAAGGAAACACAGAAAAAAGAACAACCAAACAGGCTCGTTTTCGGAGATGTAATCATTAATTCGGAGACAAAAGAATTAACGATTGGTGACCAGATTATTCCATTAACGCGAACAGAATATGACATAATCAATCTTTTGGCATCTAAACCGGAACGAATCTTTGAGCGGGATGATATTATTAATCAAATTTGGAAAGATTCGCCTTATATCACAGAAAGAACAATTGATGTGCACATCAATCGACTTCGTAAAAAAATGGGAGAGAGAGCGTCTCTAATAATTAGCCGTCCGGGATATGGTTATCGTTTTAATGACCCCACACGATGAAAATGACATTTGAAAATAAGCTAACGCTTAGCTTATGTGTCTTTTTAGCTATTTTTTCAGCCGGAGTTATATTTTTTGAGCAATACCAAGCGAAAAAATACAAGACAGAGGCAATGGAAGAAAGGCTGGACAGTTATGTCGAAATAGCTTATAAATATCTGAAAAAACAAGAAAATTTTTCTGTTAATTCGAATACCTTACTGAGTATATTGCCGGAAAACCTTCGTTTAACGGTAATCGATAGCGGAGGAAAAGTGTTAAACGACAATCAGTTGGATGATTTCAGCGGATTGGATAATCATTTAGAACGCCCTGAAATTGTTGCTGCTTCAAAAAATGGTATTGGAAGTGATATTCGTCTTTCAGCTTCAATGCAAATGCAATATTTATATTATGCTAAAAAAAGAGGAAATTTGTATGTTCGAGTAGCTCTTCCTTATGATATTCAGGTACAGCATTTTCTAAAGCCCAATAATGCATTTCTCTACTATTTGATTCTTCTCTTTTTAGTTGGAATTTTATTTATTCATTACATTGCCAGTCGATTTGGAAAAACCGTGAAGCAATTGAGAGATTACTCTTCTGCGATTAATAACAATCTTCCGATAAAAATACCTAATTTTTCCAATGATGAAATTGGAGAAATTGGAGAGCAAATCGCCAAAGATTACAAGCGATTAAAAGAAAGTGAAATAAAATTTGCGCTCGAACACGAAAAGCTTCTGATGCACATTCAAAGTTTGGCCGAAGGAGTTTGTTTTTTCACTCCTGATAAAAAAGTAGCTTTTCATAACGGTTTCTTTCTTCAATATTTGACAACATTGAGTGACCGCACATTTGCAGAGCCGTCAGATGTTTTGAATGAAACTTTTTTCGCAGATATTGAAACATTCTTAAAAGACCCTCAAGATACTTATTTTGAAACGCAAATAAATAAAAATGGAAAATGTTTTCTGGTAAGAGTAAATATTTTTGATGACCAAAGTTTTGAAATTGTTTTAACGGATAAAACGAAACTGGAAAAAAACAGACAATTAAAACAAGAAATGACGGGCAATATTGCACATGAATTACGAACACCCGTTACAGCAATTCGAGGTTATTTGGAAACAATCTTGGAGACGGAAATGAATAATGAGAAAAAGCATGAATTTATATACAAATCGTATGAACAAGTGATTGCTTTATCTGAAATGATTCGAGATATGGGTTTATTAGCGAAGTTGAACGGAGCCCCTAACTCTCTCCAATTGACCCAAATAAATATTCCGACTTTAATAAACAAAATAGAATTGGATTTAAAGCAAATTCTTCAAACAAAAGATATAATTCTTCAGTCCGATTTGCCACAAGATACGACTGTCGTTGGGAATGAAAATCTCATTTATTCTGTATTCCGAAACTTAATGGATAATGTGATTAATCACGCGGGAGAAAGCATTACAATTGTCATTCAGAAATACAACCAGGATAAACAATTTGCCTATTTTTCGTTCTCAGATAATGGAATCGGCATTGAAAATGAAAATCATTTAACTCGTTTGTTCGAACGATTTTACAGAGTTTGTGAAGGTCGCACGCGGGAAACCGGCGGCTCCGGATTGGGCTTGGCAATTGTTAAGAATGCAATTACTTTTCATGGAGGAACAATTACGGTAAGGAATCAAAAAAACGGCGGATTGGAATTCTTGTTTAGTCTGCCAGTATAATTTTCACGCAATCACATAGGAGTGAGCTGACAATAGAACGCGGATGATTATTTATTGCCAAAGTCGATAAAAAAAGTAGAGTTTGGCAATAAATAATCTTAATAACTGCCAAACATTAATCAGTTTCAACAAACAAATCGTCTATGGTTATTTCGTTTTGAATTATGCCATAATATTTGTTTTGTTTCACTCCAAAAGTAGTAATCATAAGCAAATGAATGGCTTTATGAGGTAGAATTTCCTGTCGGAATGTTTCAACTTTAATTCGCAATTTTTCTTCATACTCCTTGTCGATTGTGTAAGGCATATTTGAGTATTTTATTTCGCTGACATTCACGATATTGTCAGCTCTATCTAACAATAAATCAATTTGTACGGCGGGTTCGGAGTTTTTGCTACGCCAAGCATATTCGGAAGATTGCACTCCGAGAATTTCAAGTTTTTTCTTAATTTCTTTGATATGCAGCAAACAAACTACCTCAAACGAAAGTCCTGCCCAAGCGTTATGTTGTGGTTTGTTGATGGTGTTTGTCCAAAATTTCTCGTCTCTGAAATTATTGTTGTGCATAAATCGAAAATAAAATAGAGAAAACATGTCAACAAGTTGATAAATTATTTCTGTTTTCTTTTCAGATTTCTTTGTTGGTTGTGAGTACGGACGAATAAAACCACTGTATTCCAAATTATTAAGAATGGTTGTGATTTTGTTTCCGCTTTTCATTCCTGTTTTTTCGAGAATTTCTTTGCGAGTCAAACCGTAACGATTCACGGCTAAAATTTCTACAAATTTTTCGTAATTTTCAGCATGTTTGAAAAGCGAGGAAAACAATCTTTTGAACTCCGTTTTTAATTCTGCGTTTTTGCTGAAAAATATTCTATCAATGTTTTGCGGCACACTGCTGCCCTGTTGCAATTTTTCCAAATAAAAGGGAATTCCGCCCATAACCATGTAAATTTCAGCAATTTGATAATGCGACCAATGAATGTTTTTCGACTTCAAAAACAATTTCGTTTCTTGCAAAGTAAAAGGAGCAAGTTCGACAGAGGCAGTAACTCTGTTGTAGAGTCCACCATGATTATTGATGAGATTATTCACAATCCACGAAGTTGCCGAACCACAGACAATCAACATAATACCTCGTTTTGAGCATGCCCAACCATTCCAAAAATGTTCCAATGCCATTAAGAAATCCGACTTGTGAGTGTCAAGCCACGAAATTTCGTCAATGAAAATCACTTTGCGTTTTTTGTTGCAAGTTTTTAGATAGGATATAAGTTGTTCAAAAGCTTCAAGCCACGAGTTTGGCACGGGGAATTCCTGTTCGGAAACTTGTTGCAAGGCGTAAGAAAAGTTTATAAGTTGCTTTTGTATATTACCATTTGCCAATCCTGTAAGGTTGAAAACAAACTTTTTTTCGAACATTTCACGCACGAGATATGTTTTTCCGACGCGCCGCCTGCCAAAAACGGCAACAAATTCAGGTTTATTTGATTTGTGTAATTCTCGCAACCGTCTTATTTCCTGTTTTCTACCGATAACATTTTTATTCATAAGGCAAAATTATTTATTGCCACAAAGGTATAAAAAATACTTAGTTTGGCAATAAATAAAGTTATTAATTGCCAGAGTGGTGAATTATTTGCGAGTTTGGCAAAAATTAAGAGGGAGGATGATCACAGATTACAAAATATCCAATTCAACTACCAATGGAAGCAGTAATGTATCTATCGAATCGACGCCCAAGAATTTTGCATTCCCCAATCCGGTAAGATTCAACCAATCATTAACCATTCAATTATCTTCATCAACCATATTATCTTCATAAAGTTATGTTGAAATGGTTAGCCTGAATAGTTCTGTAGTTAGCCGTCAACCTGCGAAAACATTTGACAATCAAATATCGGTTTCCACACGAGGAATGTCATCCGGACAATACATATACAACGTAATCTCGGAAGGAAAAATCGTTGATTCGGGGAAAATAATAGTTCGATAATCTAGCACCAATACGCATATTCCAGCTAACATGAATTTACGTCCGCTTCTCTCAATCCTTGACAGGATTGCCTGAGTGTTTCGTGTCTATAAAAGTCCCCTTTTCGGAAATTTCGGGGTAAAGCTAGTCCGGACATGTAAAAAAATGCAAAAAAAAAAGATTATCTTTGCCCTGTTTTAATTACTAATTTTTATTTTATGAAGAAGTTTTCTTACCTATTGTTTGCAGCCGTAATTGGTGCATTTTCAGTTTTTAGTTCTTGCAGTGATAATGATGAGAACGAAAACAACAACAATGATGATTCTCAGAAATATCTAGACTACAAGTATTCGGAGTTATCAGAAGAGAAGCAAAAAGAAAAATTGCAAGAGGATGCGATTGATTTCCTTTCAGAAATGGAAGATTTAAAAAACAATGAAGCACTGAGAATCCTGAATGAATTCAACGCTTTATTGGAAATAAATTCGCCGGACCAAGAGTTTGATAACGAATTTGGTTCAGTAGAAGATATTATCCGCATCAAAGACTTGTACGGGAAACATACATGGAATGCATCAAAAGAAGCTTGGAGCTTTGAAGAGTTTGATAAACAAACAGAATTCAACTTTTCGGTTGACGGAAAACCGGCATCAATTGTGATTACCGGAGTTGCTTCTTCGCTTGTTCAAGAATTTTATGAAAGAAACGAATATATTGATAACGAAATTGACGGAGGATGGGAATATACAGACGAACTAGTTACAACAGTAGAAATTCCAAAAAGTATCACCATTAAGATTCTTTCTGGAACATCTGAAGTTGGAGCAATCCATTTATCATCAGATATTAAAGACAAAACGACTCTTCCTGTTAAATCAGAAATATCTTATTCTTTGGGAAAATATGTAATGACTACTACTGTAACGAAAGCATCTCCTTCCATTGCGAAATCAACATTCAAAAAAGGAGATAAAGTTTTAATTGATGCAAATGTTGATTTATCCGGAAATATGGATAATTTGGTTAATGACAAAGAGCCGGGCCAAATGACAGGAAATGCTACGATTAAAATAATGAACACATTGGCATTTACCGGAAATTGGGATGTTACCAACTACATAAAGGCTTGCAATAAAGCAGAGGATAATTATGACAATAATTATGACCAATTTGGTTGGGAAAAAGCAGAGGAAATTTGGGAAAAAGAATATTCTGAAGCGTTTAACAAACACACAGACTTGTATTTAATCTCTTTATCTGACAAGGCTAAAATAGCTAAATTACAAAGCACTGTGAAAGCTGAAGATTATTATGGCTACACTTATTGGGAAGAAGCATTTGTATTGCAATTTGCAGATGAAACAGTTGTTGAGGCAGAAGTGTTTTTCTCGTCCGGATTTGATACTTTCATGAACAAACTTGAAAAGTTCATAACTTCTTTCGAGTAAGGAAGGAAGAAAAAGAAATATGACAAAAGTGGCTGGAGTTTTCCGGTCACTTTTTTTATTCACCGAATATTATTTGTTTCGTTATTTCTATTTGGTAATTGCTTGTTCCGTAGCCACACCAAATTCCAATACCGCCTTTTATATTTGATTTCAAATTTGTATTGGCCGGAAAAATCGGATTCTGTGCATTTAGAACTTCATTTTGCCAGCTCGTCCAAAAATCATAAGCTTGTTTGGGTTGTGTTCTGAATTTCAAATCAACAACATCCCATAAAGAAAAAAAAGTCTCAAAATTCACTTCAGGATATAAAATAGGACCTTTGTTTATCTGGATAGAAACAGATTCATCCTTTTCGAATTGCTTGGAAGAGAAATTTCCATACAAACAAGGAGTAAAAGCGTTTTCATAATCCACTCTCGTCGCAACCTGATAAAACAAATCGGATGTGTTTTTAAATTTTATGTGAATATGTCCTGCATTATCCATAGAAGAATCTTTTACGAACCAATAATCTTCCAAAGCAACCAGCTCCGGAATATACGTTTCTGCGGACAAAATCTGATTATCATATTCAATTTTTAAAGTGTAGGATTTCCCAATTTCTCCTTTAATAGTATTGCCATAATAAACATAAGGAGGCAAATACCGATTATCCACACCCAAAGTCAACAGCTCCGTTTGCTCTCCATTGCTTACAGAAACTTTAGCCGATTTGATTACCTGTTGAAGCAAATAAGTAGTGTCCAATTCATGATTAAATGAAGCAGACAATGACAGCATGACAGTAGCTGTAGACCCATTTTCTATCCAACCTTCAACCGCTATTTTCGGCGAATACTCTGCATAAGCAACTGCATTTTCCTCGCTGCAAGAAAACAGATTCAACAGAGCGAGTCCAACCAAACCAATAAATAACCAATATTTCATCTTATTCAAAATTTGAATCGCCAACTTATGGAAGGAATAATCGTATATAACTTCTTTTGTTTTATATCCACTTCAACAATTCCGGTTTCTTCGTTTTGCCTTATATTCATAAATATATAAATCGGATTATTAACTATAAATGCATTGTAAACAGAGAAACTAAGACCATTGTCTTTCTTAAACCAGTAATTGACAGATAAATCCGTGCGATTATAATCGGGCATACGAGAACCATTGTATTTACCATATTCTTTTACCGGAGTATTGTTGATAAAATACCAAGAAGAGGGCAATGTATAAGTATTTCCGGTTGCGTACGCATACACAATAGAAACATCCCACTTTTCGTTGAAAACATAAGTCGCAACAAGCGATAAATCGTGTCGCCTGTCAAATTGGGCAGGGAATGGTTTCCCCTCATTTATTTCGTCAAAAGTTCTCTCCGAGCGTCCCAAAGCATAGCTTCCCCAACCTGTAAATTTTCCAAAATTCTTTTTTAGCAATATCCCAACCCCATAAGCCCGACCCGTTCCTACAAAAACATTGTCGATATACGAATTATTTTGTCCACTGATAAAATTTTGAGAATATTCATTTACATTATCTATGGTACGATAATAGATTTCGCCGGACAATTCAAAAGCATCGTTGTGAAACGATTGAAAATAACCCAAAGAATAATCATTCCCCGATTGAGGAGGAATTTTATTAGAAGCCGTTATCCAGAAATCAAGAGGAATCCCCACACTGGAAGGAGACAACAGATTCAAGTATTGGTTTTGGCGGTTGTAAACAGCACGAAAAACAGTTGTTTCGTTTAATTGATAACGCAACAAAACACGAGGTTCTATACTCTGAAATGTTTTATCTTGAACAAACAAGTTATAACGCAAACCTAAATCCGCACTCAGTTGAGGCGTAAGTGAAAAATTAGAAGATGTGTACAAGCCGGCATCATGCGCTTGCAAAATATGGGGATTTTCCAAACTGTATTTCTGTTCTGCGTTGATTATATCATAAGTCTGTGGCGTTATTTCATGAAATGCATATTGCAAACCGACTTCAAAAGGAAGGTCATGAACCGTAAAAAGGTATTTATTTTTGTAGCCGACATCTTGAACTTTCGACATCATATTGATGTTCATTTCAGCTTGAGACGTTAAAAGCTCGTTGTTATACGATACAGCATAAATCTGTTGAGAAAACAAGTTCTCTTTCATTCGTTTATCCCATTTGGTCGAAAACAATGTACTTTTCCAATTCAGTGTTCCATTCAACAATAAATCAGTCTCAGAAATATTGAAATTATCTCTACTAAAAAAAGCATCAACCGTTATTTTATCCTTATCAGAAAGTAGCCCAACGAGTGTAATATTAGTATCATAGAAATTATAATCCAAATCCTCTACTTTGTTTTTAGCATTATTATTTACAGTAGCATTCAAAATAGGCTGCATCAATAACTCAAGATAAGTCTTTCTACCTGAAATAGATAATCCGAATTTGTTTCCCAAAGGAAGTTCTAATGTTGCTTGAGACGAAAGCAAACCGACATTCCCTTTGATTGATGTTTTTTCCGGCACGTTGTTTTTTGTTGTAACATCAATAATGGAACTCAAACGCCCCCCATAACGAGCATTGATACCGGTTTTATTTAATTCCAAAGAGGAAATAGGGTCAGAATTAAAGAGCGAAAAAAATCCCAAAAGATGTCCCGGAGTATAGAGCGGAACATTATTGTAAAGCAACAAGTTTTGTCCCGAATCCCCTCCTTTTACATATAGATTTGTATTTGCATCTCCCGAATTTTGCACTCCCGGCGTCAATTCCAGCAATTTCAAAAGGTCAGTATTCCCAAGCAGCGAAGGCAGAGTTGATACAGCAATCGGATTAAAAGTGATTTTTCCGACAGACAATCCGGTCATTTTTTTACTTTGGGGTTTAGTAATAACGATTTCTTTACCGGTAATATACAATGCGGAATCTGACGAAATGGAGTCATTATACAAACATTCTGCAAAGGAAAACAGGGAAAAGTTTGAGAGAAAAACAATTATAATAGAAGAAAATATATGTCTAATCAAACTCATATCGTTTTTTAGAGAAGAAATGCAAAGTTCTACTAAATTGACAACATATATCAGAAGAACTCTTTTGGCAAAGGTAATGATTTTTCGTGAAATCACAGAGAGCAGCACCTCAAAAAGAGATTTACTTCGCTGGCGCGGATTTGCAATCCGTGCCTTATTTGTGTTTGGCACGAATTCCAAATTCGCGCCAGCGGAGATTTAGTATTATTTGTGTTAAATTAATCACGAAGAATACACAAAGTATCAATTGCCACAGAAATAAAAATGAAGAATTATATATTTTGAAGTTGTATAATAACAGATTTTTCTTAATTTTGTTTTTTATAAAACTTGTAGTGGTTATATTTATCGAATGACATTTCCTTTAAAATCATCACACATTTCTCCGTTTTTTAACACTAATCCTTTGGTTATTAGCGTAATTTTATTAGTGTGTGTGTGTGTGTCGCGCAGGTTCACTCGCGCGCGAAAAGTTACACAAAAATAGAGATTTAAGCAAACCTTTTTCCTTTTCTTTCTTTCGAAGAATAAACTTTAAAATCTGTTTATTATGATAGAGCATCTTTTTTCTAAAATGTTCCGTTTCTGCATACCCGGAAAAAAATCCATGCCATTACATGGAAAGTTAGGAGAATTGAGTTGGCAACTTGATTTAGAAGGCGCATTAAATATTCGCGGAGCTGGCGCAATGCCGGATTATGAAGATTCTCCTTGGGATGAAAAATTTCGCAAATTAATCAAGCGAGTCATTATTTCTCCCGATGTGACAAACATTGGAGACTTTGCTTTCTGGTGTTGCGAATCCCTTACTTCCATTTCGATTCCCGAAGGCGTGACACGTATTGGACGCAATGCTTTTACGAATTGCCATTCTCTTGATTCGATTGCCATTCCTGAAAGCGTAAAACACATAGGAGAAATGACTTTCGCCGGTTGTGATTCTCTTCGTTCCATTACTCTGCCTGTCGGGATAACAAGTATAGAAAAGTACACTTTTTTTGCTTGCACTTCCCTTCAGAACCTAACCATTGAGGCAATGAAACCACCAACAATTGAGTTTAAAGCTTTTGAGAAAAGCACAATAAAAACGATTTATGTTCCTGAAAAATCAATTGAAATATATCGAAACACTGATATTTGGAAAGACTTCGATATTCAACCGATAAGAAGATAGTTTGAGTTTTAACACAAAAATCCATATATTTGCTAACAAATTAAAAAACATTTATAGAATACAGTAAGAAAATAATATTTGATTTAACATATTAGAAAAAGCGTTAGCTTCTATTCTTGTACTTGAAACTTCGACAATTTCAAAATGCAACGAGAGTAAGTGCCGATGCTCACGTCCGTTCAACGGCGTGGGCTTACTTATTTGTTGCAAAGGTAGTCGAAGACCTCAAGTACGAATAAAGTTAAAGTCCCACGCTTTCCTATTTTAAATAACTGCTTGTTTGGGACTTGGAGCAAAAAATAAATTATAATGAAAAAAATTTTATTTGTGTTGAGTTTAGCTGCAGTAGTCAACTTAAATGTAGTTGCAGAAGACTGGTTGCCAACGTTTACTCACAATCTGACGGAGAGTAGTCGTCATGAATTTGGAATTACTGAATTTTATATGCGTAACAATGACAAGGTGACATATAAAGCAAAAGGAACCGAGGATACTTTTGCTTTAGTATTGCTAGATGATGATTTTGAAGAAGTAAGAACTATTACATTGAATAATGTTATGTTCTTTCGAGACGATTATTACGACAGACCATTATACAGATACCTTGTGCCGTTAGCGAATAGGGAGAATGATTTTTCAAGAAATACCCTATTTACACAGACCCTGTTTAATGATGATGAAAAATTAGAATTTATTGTTGCAACGGTACAAGACGGTGTAGTAACAAAATACGAAATTATTTCAGAGGATGGAACTGTGTTAAAAACGTTGCCCCAAGAAAATAAATGGGAATATTGGATGGGAGATTTTTCGGTACATGTCATTGGGAGTACAAAATATTTAGCTATTTTCGGAGATGATTATGATTCTGGATCTTATATTTATTATTTCTACAAAATATCCAATTCAACGACCAATGGAAGCAGTAATGTTTCTCTTGAGCCGATGCCGAAAAATTTTGCATTCCCCAATCCCGTAAAATCCAATCAATCCTTGACCATTCAATTATCTTCAACCACTACATTATCTTCGGAAAGTTATGTTGAAATGGTAAGTCTGAATGGTTCTGCAGTTAGTCGTCAACCTGCAAAAATATTCGACAATCAGATTTCAGTTTCTACACGCGGAATTTCTTCCGGACAATACATATATAATGTTGTATCAGAGGGAAAAATAATTGATTCAGGAAAAATATTGGTTCAATAATATTTCCTTTCAGCAAATAAAACAGAAACAAATTTTGAATCAACAGATTAGAAAAAGTATTAATTTTTATTTTAAATAGATTGCTCTTTTGGGAACTTGGAGCACAAAAAACAAATTATAATGAAGAAAATTTTATTTATTTTGAGTTTAGTTGCAGTAGTCAACTTAAATGTAATTGCAGAAGATGTGTTGCCAACAATTACGATAGACACTGGCGGGTTTGGAGTTACTGAACTTTACACATATAACAAAAGTGGATTGATGTATGAAGACCGAAGGACTGAGAATAGCCTCACAATAACATTGTTCAATGATGAGCTTGAAGAAGAAAGAACGGTTACTCTAAATAATGTAATTACCAATTACGGAGACGAAAATCTGCCTAGGGGAGAATACAAAGTACTTGTGGGGCTAACGAGTGCAAATGATTACCGTTTTTCTTTTCCGAGCGGGCGTGCTCCGTTTACACAAACACTTTTTAATGACGATGAAAAATTAGAATTTATTGTTTCCACAATACGAGTAGATGAAAATAATGAAGGATTGGTTATAAAGCATGAAATCATTTCAGAAGATGGAACTGTATTGGCGACTTTACTTCCGGAAACAGGAAGAGTATATCGCTATTTTGATTTTTTTGTAAATGTTATTGGAAATATAAAATACTTAGTTGGTTATTCTAATGACAGAAACAGAGATGTATCTGATTATTCTTACTACAAAATATCCAACACAACTACCAACGGAAGCAGCAATATTTCTATCGAACCAATGCCGAAAAATTTTGCATTCCCCAATCCGGTAAAATCCAATCAATCCTTGACCATTCAATTATCTTCAACCACTACATTATCTTCGGAAAGTTATGTTGAAATGGTTAGTCTGAATGGCTCTGTCGTTAGTCGTCAACCTGCAAAAATATTCGATAATCAGATTTCAGTTTCTACACGCGGAATTTCTTCCGGACAGTATATATACAATGTAGTTTCAGAGGGAAAAATCGTTGATTCCGGAAAAATAATAGTACGATAAAAAGTCCGAAAGACTTCAATGTCATCAAGTTGAGATATTCAGGAAACAGGAAGAAGTAGCATCTTACTTTTTCGTCGAATGTTTCCGTTAGGAAACTAGGTTTAATAGCCAGTGAGCTTGCTCACTGGGAAATGAGAGATGAGTTGTCCATTCTTGTGCTAAACGAGGTTCCCTAACGGAAACAAAATTACCCCGATTTTGAATTTTGTTTTTATTATCTGTGTAAATCCGCCCAATCCGTTTCATCTGCGTTCCATTGTGAAGCCCAATCACTTTTTGCGATTGTATTTTTTGCGATTTTCGTCCTTCTTTTTAAGAAAAAAAGACAATGCAATTAAGATAAGAATAGTTATGCCGATAGTAATATAATATTGAGTATAACTAAGACTTTCATTTCTTCCCGGATAAGTAAAATAAGCCATAACAGCAAGATAAACCAACAGCGCGAGAGGCAATAATATATATCTTTTCATAAATACTCCATCTATTTTTTATTAAAACATCCATTCAAAGGTAAACAAGATTTTCCAATAAATTTTATTTTGCAGGATAAAGTAGTAAATTTGTCAAACATTTAAGTATTTCCAATGAAAATTGCAGCATTAGTATCGGGAGGAGTAGACAGTTCAGTAATAGTACATCAACTGAAAGAAGCTGGATACGACCCGACCATTTTTTACATAAGAATCGGAATGGAGGACAAAGACGGATATATCGACTGTCCTTCTGAAGAAGATATTGAAATTACCACTTACATTGCCAAAAAATACGGATGTAAAATGGAAGTCGTTTCTCTGCATGAAGAATATTGGGAAAACGTTGTCAGCTACACAATTGATGCTGTTCGACGAGGATTAACGCCCAATCCGGATATGATGTGCAATAAATTAATCAAATTCGGAACTTTTGAACAGAAATGGGGACATGAATTTGATAAAATAGCAACGGGACATTACGCTACAACATCCGAAATAAACGATAAAATTTTCCTTTCCACAGCCGCCGATAAAGTGAAAGACCAAACGTATTTTTTGGGTCAAGTGGATTATTTGCAAATCTCTAAGCTGATGTTTCCGATTGGCCATTTGCAAAAAAGCGAAGTTCGAGCCATTGCAGCACAACAAGCTTTGCCCAGTGCATTACGCAAAGACAGTCAAGGAATTTGCTTTTTGGGAAAGATTAATTACAATGATTTTATTCGGAGATATTTGGGCGAAAAACCAGGGAAAATCGTGGAATTAGAAACCGGAAAAGTCTTGGGAAAACACAAAGGATACTGGTTTCACACCATTGGACAGCGAAAAGGTTTGTATTTAAGCGGAGGACCTTGGTTTGTTATTAAGAAAGACGTTCAGCGAAATATCGTTTATGTTTCAAATGGTTATGACCCGGAAACCCAATATGGAAAAACCGTTAATTTGCAAGGATTTCAATTTATCACAGAAGATATTTGGGGCACATTTTCCGATGAAAAAGAAATTGCATTCAAAATACGACATACTCCTGAATTTACATTCGGAAAAGTGAAACGAATAGGAGATATTTACCGAATAGAATCGGAAGACAAAATTCAGGGAATTGCCGCCGGACAATTTGGAGTTATTTATGATAAAGAATGTAAATTATGCTTGGGTAGCGGCATGATAATCGATGAATTATAATCTTATTTCTATGAGAAACACGATAAGGAAACTTGCATTCTTTGGCTTTATTGGATTACTCCTTTCTTTAATAGGCGTGTGGTTTATTTATGAAAGATATCCAATTTCACAAGGAGCCGACATTGACAAGTCTCGTTATCCGGTAACCGGAATTGATGTTTCGCAACATTCGGGGGAAATAGATTTTCAGGAAGTTTTGAATCAAAATATCGATTTTGTCTACATGAAAGCAACGGAAGGAGGCGATTACAAGGACCCTTTCTTTGAAAATAATTATTTGAACGCGAAAAAACACAAACTTCCGCTGGGTACTTATCACCTTTTCCGGTACAATGTTCTCGGAAAAACACAAGCACAAAACTATTTGAGCTCCTTAGAAAATAAATCATTAGAACTTCCTTTAGTCGCAGATGTCGAAGAAGGCCGACCGGGAGAAAAATACGAAAGAGAATTTGTTATTCGGGAATTGAAAATCTTCATCGATGAGCTTTATAAAGCAGGTTATAAAAATGTCATTATTTATATGAACAAAAAAAATTACAGCATTTTTATTGACGAAGAATTGGAAAAACATCAATTTTGGATTGCTCATTTAAGAAAAGAACCTGTGGATAACGTGAATTGGCTGTTTTGGCAGCATTGGCACAACAGAAAAATGTCAGGAGTTGAAGGATTTGTCGATTTGAATACCTTCAATGGTTCTCGAGAAGAATGGATTTCCTTTCTCAATAACGAAGAGTAAATCTATCTTCCCAATTCAAATTCAAATTTCACCCCAATCGATTCATACTGACCTTGTTTGAGAGACACAAAAGCTCCGGCATTAAAGAAAAAATTACCAATTCCATATCCAACTTCAGTATAGCAAGGTAAAGCGGGAATATAAAGTTGGCTCGCATAAATTCGCTCCTTCAATATATCTTTGGATATTCCTTTGAATAATCTCAACAAAGCAAAAGGAGACTCGTACATGAAATGAGCTTGCACGTACGAATTAGAAGCATTATACCAATCTCCCCTTAATAAATGAAAAGTGCCTCCAATTGGGTCATCCCACGATTGAGGAATATTTCTTTTGCGAAAATTCTTAAAGTCGGCAAAGTAAACAGATTCAGTATTTGTAAACCAACCCGCTCCGGCATAATAATGAAAAGAACGCATTAAACCGACTGATATTTTTTGTTGCAAATCTATTTCTATTCGCTCATAATAACTATTGCTCTTGAAAACACCATTTATTCCGCGCGCAAATTCACCGGAAAAAGTAGGAAAACGAGAACCAATATATTCTTTCTTTTTCCCATTAATTCGATAATACTGTTGAGGAGTCCATTTAAATCCGAAGATAGGAGTAAATGCTCTGTACTGATTTTGAAAAATGTCAACAATCTCGTTACTGGCTGGATTCACATTCTTTTTTTTGACCGGAATATACCAATCAAAATCTACTCCGCCCTGAAGCAATAAACCATTTAAAAATTCATACTTTCCATTCAAATCGGTGTGATAATGCTTATAATATTCCAAATCAAAATCATCAAAATCAATATTTCTGGGAGTTTGCTCGTTAATTATATTAATAATTTTAGAACTATACGATTGATTTTTGTTTTCAAAAGAAAAATAAACTTCCCCCATTTTTTCGGGAGCAAATAACCAATGAACAGGAGTACTGAAATAGACTTCTTTTTTCTGAAATAAAATACCCAAATTGGGATTAAATTTTAGTTCTTTTCCACTTTTATAATACTTTTCTAATTTGAACTGTTGCCAATAAAGAATTCCGTCCATTTTCGAATAAGCCAATTTCAGCGGATTTAATAAACCGGAATAACCGAAATGAGTATCATCATATTTGATTTTTTTAGGAAGGACTAAAGCTCGGGAAAAATTCCAAAATTGCTGTTCTTTTACTCCAATTGAATCAGAATCATTAATCAGAGATTCCTCATAAGAAGAAAGAGGAATTGGACGATTTGCTTCCCAAAACAACGAATCTTTTATAATGGGAACCGAGTCGGTGCGAATATTAAAATAATCACTTAAATCATAATTAGCACTTTTCTGCTCTTTTTCAGAGCTGTAAAATTGGACTGAATGATATTCAAACTGAGAAAAATAATAGTTTATCGTTTCATTTCCCAATAAATTCAGATGAAAAGTAATGGCTGTTTTTTGAGGAAGAAGAAAATTTTTCTTCGGCAATCCAAATTCCGTTTGCACTCTGAATTTTGAAAACTCCCATTTCCCTTCAATATCAAATTGAAAAATAGTCCAAATTCCGTCAATAATATAAAATGAACCTGAAATGAGCTTTTGACTTTGAATTTTAGGAATAATTTTGATTTCGTGAATTGTTTTTTCTAAAGTATCAATCGAATTAACATATTCAAAACGATAATATTTGAACGGATTTTTCACTGTCGGAAAAAGAATCCGGTCATTAAAAATAGTGGGATTATAAACATTCACATTTAGAAACTGCATCACTCGCTCTTGAATATCTTCTGCATTTAGCTTCGTTCCATTGATAGCTTTAATTTCTTGAGTAAAATGGTTCGGCGCACTATAATGGACATCAACAATTGATTCGACAAACGAATTATTTCCTTTTTTATCCCAATATAAAAAATCAGGAGCATATTTAAAAAGTTTATTTTTTTTCAGGACTTGCGTATTTCCTTTGATGTAAATTTGCGCATCATATTCTTGAATATATTTCCCATACAAATCTCGAAACTCCAATGTTTTCATAATAATGGAATCGGCCTTGCCAAGCCCATTTCCGAAACAAAAGACTGCATTAAAAGAGAAAAAGAAAAAGGACAAAATGAATATATTTTTTATTTTCATTTATAGATTATTTTATCCATATAACATTTTTCTTATATCTATTCTTTTTTGATTAAGCTCCCATGAGTATGTATTGCCTTTACTTTCAATATAATCAAACAAGTACAATGCCTTTTCAAGAAGGTCACTTTTTTCGGCAAACCCTTTTTTAATAAGTCCATCCTGATATAGTAATTCTGCGATTATCTGCATTTTTGCAAACATGTCACTCTCGCAATATTCCTCTTGCATCAGATTGTTGAGTATCGTTTCCTTATCTGTTTCGTAAAAATAACTTGCAGGCATACGAAAAAACTGATTGTACATTTTGTTATAACTTTCCTGTATTTCGGAATAGTCTGGATATTCTCCTTTAAGTACACTTTTGCGGTGTATTACCTTTGCAATAGCTTCAAGAAACTCCTGCAACATACGCATTATAAAATCACGTTCTATCATAATACTTAGTTTGACTTTTCATTTGGACTTGTAGCTGTCTCAGCCAAGGTATTTGCTATCTAAGTCAAGACGAAAATATCACATTTTACACGAGAAAATAAAGATAATTAAGCGAGGTAAAATTACGCAAATAACTTTATACAAAAGGTATAATCTGAAATTTTAATTGTTTTTTCAGCAATAATTTAAAAGTTTTCCTTATTTTTGTGCTGAAGAACATAGCTGTAGAACACGAATGTACGGAAAAGAAGATGAAATAGTTGATATTTCCACAAGTCTGAACGACGTTTGGAGATTCTTAAATGAACAGGAACGGGAGCTGCTTCGGAAGAATGCGAGAACACAGCATTACAAAAAAAATCAACAGATTTATGCCGAAGGAGAAAAGCCAACGGATTTGATGTGCTTGCTGAAAGGTAAAGTTAAAATTTACAAAGAAGGAGTAGGAGGGCGAAGTCAAATTATTCGAATGGTGCGACCGATTCAATATTTTGCTTACAGAGCTTATTTTGCCGGCGAAGATTATTTAACGGATGCTGCGGCTTTTGAATCCTCAACGGTTTGCCTTATTCCGATGAAGGTTGTAACCGAAATAATGAAACACAATTATGATGTTTGTAAGTTTTTCATCCGGCAACTTTCGGTTGATTTAGGAATTGCAGATGAACGGACTGTTAATCTAACTCAAAAACATATTCGAGGACGATTGGCCGAATCCTTGGTTTTCCTTATTGACAGCTACGGATTGGAAGACGACAACACGATTAATATTTATCTTGCAAGAGAAGATTTGGCAAATCTTTCAAATATGACTACTTCTAACGCTATTCGAACATTGTCCAATTTTGTTTCGGAAAAAATCATTGTGTTGGACGGTCGTAAAATCAAAGTGCTGGACGAAGACCGATTGAGAAAAATCAGCAAATTAGGGTAGAAATTACCCCTAAATCCCCTGAAGGGGACTTCGCGAAGCGCAGTAACAGGCGTAAGCAAAAGTCCCCTTCAGGGGATTTAGGGGTAATTTTTCACTTGTTGAATTTTTTCATCTGTCGGCATTTCCGCATTCAACCAGTGAATAGTAAATCCTTTTCGTTCCATTCCTCTGAACCAAGTCATTTGTCTTTTTGCAAATTGATGAATAGCAATCTCTAATTGGTCATACATTTCTTGATAAGAAATTTTTTGGGTAATATACAAAGTCAAGTATTTATATTCCAAGCCGTAATAAATTAAATCATCCGGAGTTAAGCCCGATTCTAACAAAGCTTGAACCTCTTCTATCATTCCCTCTTCCAATCGACTTTTCAATCTTTGGGAAATTTTGTTTCGTCTCAATTCCCTTTCAATATCAATTCCGATAATTAAACTGTTGATTGGATTAAAATCGCGCTGATTAGGCGCTTGCGTTAAATAATATTCTTCGATTTCAATCGCCCGAATCGCTCTTTGCGCAGAATCAACTTCGGTTTTATTGTGAAGTTTTTTGTAGGATTTCAATTTTTCTTCCAATTCCGGAAGCGATTTATCCTTCAACAGCTCTCTCAATTCCGGATTTTCCGGAACATCCAACAATTTGTAACCTTTCAAAACCGATTCAATATATAAACCGGTTCCCCCACATAAAATAGGCAATTTTCCTTTTTCTTTTATTTCGGAAAAAGCTGCATGAAAATCGTGTTGAAATTCAAACACATTGTATTTTTCGCCGGGCGCACAAATATCAATCAAATGATAAGGAATCAGTTTCTCGTTAATCAGATAATCACTTAAATCCTTTCCCGTTCCAATCGTCATCCCGCGATAAACCTGTCGAGAATCCGCACTGATAATTTCAGTATCTAAATCATAAGCCAAAGCAGCCGCGAAAGAAGTTTTCCCGGAAGCAGTCGGACCCAATATGGTAATTAATTCGTACATTGATGCTGCAAATTTAAGCATTTTCAGTATCAATAAAAAACCATTAAATATTTTGGGTATATGTAGAGACGCAATGCTTGCGTCTCAAGCTAAAATACGGACGATTACTTCAAACAGAGATTTTCTCAAAAATTGCCAATAGAACGCGGATGAAACGGATTGAGCGGATGATTGCGGATTTACGCTGGCGCAAGTTTGTGGTATTAGCGGAGTTTTTTCCCCTGAAAACAAACAAATTTAGGTTATATGGGTCATTTCATGGGCAAATACTTTTGTCAAACCTTGTTAATTGCGCTTTTTTACGTTATTTTTGTATCCTTAATTTTCAAGACAAATCAATATAAAACTATTATAATTAAAAACAAAATTTTATGTATTGGCTATTAAATTCTTCTATTGGTAGGAAGCTTATCATGAGTATTTCGGGTATCTTCCTTATTTTGTTTTTGCTTTTTCACATGTGCATGAATTTGGTTTTGGTATTTTCTGCCGAAGCTTACGATTGGATTTGCATCATGTTGGGAGCTAATTGGTATGCAATTGCAGCCACATTGGTTTTGGGGGCAGGAGTCGCAGTTCATTTTATTTATGGAACTTGGCTAACACTTCAAAATCAAAAGGCGAGAGGTGCGGATAAATATGCATCTTCTAACAAAACTGAAACAGAATGGGCTGCAAAAAACATGTATGTATTGGGATTAATCATTTTATTGGGATTAATCATACACATGTGGAACTTTTGGTACAAAATGCAGCTTTCAGAACTTCTTCATTTAGAAGGAGCAATTGCTGAAGGTTCTGGTTTAGTAATCGATTTATTTGCTAATCCGATGTATACTGTTGTGTACATTGTTTGGTTGGCGGCACTTTGGTTCCATTTGACACATGGTATTTGGAGCGCATTTCACACTATCGGTTGGAATAACAGAACTTGGTATCCTCGTTTGAAATTTATTTCAAATGTCGTTGCGACTATTATCATGATTGGATTTGCAGTCGTTCCGGTTTTTTTCACCATTCAAGCTATTTGTAATGGCAGCATTTGGTGGGGAATTTAATATTAGTTTCAACTTCATTTAAATTTTAAGTAGATTATGACAAAATTAGAAGCAAAAATTCCAAAAGGCCCATTGGCTGAAAAATGGACTAATTATAAAGACCACCAAAAATTGGTGAATCCTGCGAACAAACGTCGCTTGGATGTTATTGTTGTTGGAACGGGTTTAGCAGGAGCTTCAGCGGCAGCTTCTCTAGGAGAACTTGGTTTCAACGTATTGAATTTCTGTATCCAAGATTCTCCTCGCCGTGCGCATTCCATTGCAGCACAAGGAGGTATTAACGCTGCAAAAAATTATCAAAATGACGGTGATTCAGTTTTCCGTTTATTTTACGATACAATCAAAGGAGGAGACTATCGCGCTCGTGAAGCAAATGTTTATCGTTTAGCGGAAGTTTCTAATAGCATCATTGACCAATGTGTTGCACAAGGAGTTCCTTTTGCTCGCGAATACGGCGGCTTATTAGATAACCGTTCTTTCGGTGGAGCACAAGTTTCTCGTACTTTCTACGCGAAAGGACAAACTGGTCAACAATTGTTACTAGGAGCTTATTCAGCATTGAGCCGTCAAATTCATAAAGGGACAGTAAAAATGTACACCCGTTATGAAATGTTAGATATTGTTATTGTTGAAGGACGCGCAAGAGGTATCATCGCTCGAAATTTGGTAACCGGCGAAATCGAACGATTTTCAGCTCACGCAGTAGTTATTGGGTCAGGAGGTTATGGAAATGCCTTTTTCCTTTCAACAAATGCAATGAATTCGAATGGTTCTGCAGCCATGCAATGTTACAGAAAAGGAGCTTTGTTTGCGAATCCAGCCTTTGCTCAAATTCACCCAACATGTATTCCTGTACATGGTGAATTTCAATCGAAATTAACGTTGATGTCAGAATCATTGCGTAATGACGGACGTATCTGGGTTCCTCGGAAAGCGGAAGATGCACAAGCCATTCGTGAAGGCAAATTGAAACCGACACAAATTTCGGAAGAAGACCGCGATTATTATTTGGAAAGAAGATATCCGGCTTTCGGAAACTTAGTTCCTCGTGATGTGGCTTCTCGCGCTGCGAAAGAAAGATGTGATGCCGGTTACGGTGTTGGAAATACAGGTTTAGCTGTTTATTTGGACTTTTCAGATGCAATCAATCGTTTGGGATTGAAAACGGTTGAGGCTCGTTATGGAAACTTATTCCAAATGTACGAAAAGATAGTTGACGATAATCCATACGAAACTCCGATGATGATTTATCCGGCTATTCACTATACAATGGGAGGTCTTTGGGTAGATTACGAATTGATGACAACCATTCCGGGATGTTTCTGTATTGGAGAAGCGAATTTCTCTGACCATGGAGCTAACCGTTTGGGAGCTTCGGCTTTGATGCAAGGTTTGGCTGACGGATATTTCGTTCTTCCTTATACAATTCAAAATTATTTAGCGGACCAAATTCGCGTTCCTCGTTTTAGCGTTGATTTACCTGAATTTGCGGAAGCAGAAAAAGCAATAGAGGACAAAATTGCGACTTTGATGAGCATCAAGGGAAGACGTTCGGTAGATTCTATCCACAAAGAATTAGGTTTAATTATGTGGGATTATGTTGGAATGGGTCGTACAAAAGAATCTTTGGAAACAGCTTTGGTCAAATTAAAAGACTTGAAAAAAGAGTTTTGGTCTAATCTGTTTATTCCGGGAGAGCCGAATACATTGAATATTGAACTTGAAAAGGCATTGCGCGTGGCTGACTTTATTGAAGTGGGCGAATTAATGGCTTTGGATGGTTTGGATAGAAATGAATCTTGTGGGGGTCACTTCCGTGAAGAGTTTCAAACTCCGGAAGGTGAGGCGTTGCGTGATGATGAAAATTATTCTTATGCTTCTTGCTGGAAATATGACGGTGACAACAAAACACCGGAACTTATCAAAGAAATACTTGATTACGAATTTATTGAACGTCAACAACGAAATTATAAAGCGTAATAAAGTAGACGAGTAAAAGAGTAAACAAGTAGACCAGTATAGAAGTAAACAGGAAAAAGGGAATGAAAACGCATAAAGATTTAATTGTTTGGCAAAAATCGATGTCTTTAGTAACATTGATTTATCAGTCGACAAAATCTTTTCCTAAGGAAGAACTCTTTGGGTTGGTTTCTCAGATGAGAAGAGCTGCGGTTTCAATACCCTCAAATATTGCAGAGGGACATGGAAGATGCTCTGATAAAGAGCTGATTCATTTCTTGTTTATTTCATTGGGCTCCTCTTCTGAGTTGGAAACTCAATTAATAATATCTAATAATTTGGGTTTTATGGCAGGAGAAAATTTCAATCAACTTCTGGATTTAAATGCAGAAGTAAGAAAAATGCTTGTTTCATTAGTTCGTTCAAAAAACAAAGACCAGTTAAATAATAACACAGAGTGATGAGAATGCGATTTTTGTTTACTCGTTTACTCATCACTTGTTTACTTAAAAATTTATGGATAAAGATATTAATATAATTGTAAAAGTTTGGCGTCAAAAAGGACCGAAAGCCAAAGGTTATTTAGAAGAATATAAATTAGATAAGATTTCAGGAGGCACATCATTTTTAGAAATGTTGGACATCTTGAATGAAAAATTGATAAGAGAAGGAAAAGAACCGGTTGCTTACGACAACGACTGTCGTGAAGGTATTTGCGGAATGTGTTCTCTGTATGTAAATGGACATCCTCATGGACCGGATTCTTTGATTACCACTTGTCAGTTGCACATGCGTACATTCAAAGATGGCGAAACCATTACGATTGAGCCTTGGCGTTCAGCAGCTTTCCCTGTAATTCGTGACTTGATGGTAGACCGTTACGCATTTGATAAAATCATGCAAGCCGGAGGTTATGTGAATGTCAACACAGGCGGTATTCCGGATGCCAATGCTATTCCAATTTCCAAGATTGATGCTGATGAAGCAATGGATTCAGCTTCATGTATCGGTTGTGGAGCGTGTGTTGCAGCATGTAAAAACGGTTCAGCCATGTTATTCGTTTCCGCAAAAGTGAGTCAATTAGCTTTATTGCCACAAGGAAAAGTCGAAGCGAAAGCGCGCGCGAAAGCAATGGTTGCTAAAATGGATGAATTAGGTTTCGGTAACTGTACAAATACAAGAGCTTGCGAATTAGAATGTCCGAAAGGCGTTTCTATTAGTAACATTGCTCGATTGAACAGACAATTTTTAGTTGCTAAAGTAAACGACTAAAAATAGATAAGATGTAAAAAAGGCTGAATTTCAAGGAAACTTGGGATTCAGCCTTTTTTGTAATTAGGCATATTCGCTAAATAAAAAAACAAACCCAACTAATTTACAAACAATTAGTTGGGTTTGATTTTTTATTTAGCGAATATGCCTATATTTTTGGGGGGGGCGGAGCTTATATGGGGAGCTATTTAGCGAATTTGCCTATTCATCCGCTACACTTTTCCATTTTCGAACAAGCATAGAAACGAACCACATTGTTGGAATCATAACCACTAAATCTATCCAAAGTAAATTCATGACAAACTCGTCGTTGACAGAGATATAATTACCTGCCAAATCGGAATAATTAACAACAACAGCAGTTGCTAGAGGAATAACGCACGGAATAAGCCAAATCAAAATATTTAGATAAATAGGTGATTTGCCTTTATTTTCTGTTGTACGAATTTTAGATATGATTTTTCCAAGAAGAATTCCGAATAAAACAAGCCAAGAAAGACAAATAAACAAGAGAATGATTTCTCCTCTACTATCAGTCGTTTCACTCAAAGTAACTCCAAGCAGTAAAATGACAAAGAATAATACTCCACTAGCAATCAGAGCGATTAACCAGGGTTTTCTGTCCGTTACTCTAAAAGAGAAAATAAGTAAAGAAATACACATCGATACACATAAAGAAACGATGATGAGCAAATCCAAATCCTCCTCCTCCTGATAATGTATTTTTTGTATATAATTGTATCCGGCTTCGACTTCTTCAATTGGCAAATAAGTGTTGTAATCATCATCATAATAAGGTTTAAATCTTGCTATGAATGACGATTCATTTGCCGGAAAGAAAGGAGGATTGTAAACGCGTTTGAACCAATTTTGTGCAGTCAAACTACTTTGCAGATTATGCTTTTTTTGTAATTTTTTGAAATCCAACATAACGGAAAGAATACTGTCATTTTGACCTTCAATCAACCATTTTTTCAACTGTCTATCCCATGCATTTTCTTTCAATTGTGTTGAATAATAATCATCAGTGCTAGAAGACTTGTAAAACAATAACGAAGGTCCTCTGTATCCATTTATTTCAAGCGCGCCTTTGGAATTATAATAAAGGTCATATAAACTCAAATCCAGAGAACTCGGGGTTAATTTCATGTTTTTCGGAATAGGAATGGGGCTATCCTTGTCCGAATTATAACGAAACTCATCATCTGAATTAGGAATTAATAACTTGACTTTTTGTATTGTTTTCAGTGCTTCATTTGTTTCATCAAGAGAAGCGACAGATTTCCATTTTATTTCATATCCTTTTGTAATGGAATAAGGCGTGAAAGCCAAACCTGTTGTAATGACTAAAATTAAGAACCATTCTAAGTATAACTGACTCGATTTGCGGGGATAAAATGTTTTAAAACCATTGTTGCGATTATAAAAAACAAGCCACCCAATCAGTAGCAGCACACTTGTAATCACTCCAAGGAAATAAAGCAAAGACAAATCATTCATCGGAGAATAATAGTAATAGGTTTTGGAAAAAGTCGTATCCGTTGAAAGATAGCTGATGCCAAAAAACAAAATATGCAAGCCGATAAGAATGAACAATAAAGGAATGATTCGGATATTCCAAAGAATAGGCGTATGAAGTAATAAATATTTTTGAATTTTTTTAATCATGATTGTCGTTATTAAGAAAGGAAAAATCTCCGAGTTGAATTAGATATGTTTCGGAAATAAACCAGAGGAATATTCTCTGCCAATACAAGTTTTAAGAAATCTTCTTGGGATGTGCTACTTGGAAAACTGGCAACATAAGTACCTCCATTGATTTGCAGTTTTTCTAATTCAATTGTTTCTAACACTTTTTGCAATTCTTCTTGTTTCCATTTGGATTCAAATTCAACAATAAATTTGGGAACTTCAACAAAAGTAACATCTGTATCTTTTGTCGGATTGAGAGATGCACCATTTTTCAGGAATATAACATAATCCGATGTTTTTTCGACTTCATATAATTGCTGCGAGCTAAGAACAATTCCCAAAGGGCGAAACGGCGAACTTGCAATATGCTTAAAATCATCTAAAACAATTTGTTGTGCCAAAATATCTAAGTTGGCAAGCGGTTCATCAATTAAAAGCAATTTAGGTTTGCGCAAAAGAGCTCGAGCTAATTCGAATCGCATTTTGTATCCAGAAGACAAATCTTTCCATTTATAATCTCGATATTTTCGTAAACCCATGCGAGCAACAATCAATTCGACTGTGAGGATATTTTCTTCAGCAAAAATTCCATAAGATGCGGCTGTAAATCGCAGATTGGAAAGCAAAGAACCTGACCAAGACGGAGTTCGTTGCGGGATATAAATTAGCCGGGAACGCAAATCGTAAGAGTCTTTGTATGGAAATTGATATTTGATTTCGCCTCCCGTAATCTGCAATTCACCGCATAAAGACCGTAACAAAGTTGTTTTTCCGTTTCCATTTTCACCAACTAAACCAACAATTTCGCCTTTTTTAATATCAAAACTGATAGGTCCTAACGCAAAAGCAGATTTTTTGTACGATTTTATCAAGTTCTTAGTGGACAGGAGAAGGGTTTGCTGTTCGGAAGATGTCGGTTTGTCTTCTAAAAACTGAAAAATCTCATCCAATAACAGAGAATATTTTTCCTTTTTTGCTTCTGTGTTTTTTGAATTTTCATCCAGCCAATCAAGGAAATCGACCGTTTTTTTATAAAAATCAATCGTTTGAGTGTCAAGAGTAAAATCGATTAACCTTTTTGTCAATAAAGGAAAATCTTCAAAATCAATGAGTTTTTTTACTTCCTCAAACTGCGTTTGAAATATTGTCATGTCTTATTTGTGTTAAATCTATATTTGTCATGCAAATATAGAACCAAAAAAGTTACCCCTAATCCCCTGAAGGGGACTTTTGCTGACGCCTGTTACCGCGCTTTGCGAAGTCCCCGTTAAGGGAAACAACGTTCGGCGGAGCCAATTAGGGGTATATAAAGGCACGAATTACAAATTCGCGCCAGCAGTAAAATTCGCGCCAGCAAAATCCGTGAAATCCAGATTAAAAACACAATTTTGCGCCAATAAAATAACTTCGGGGAAGCATTGGCCCATAAATATAGCCGGAAGCTCTGTTGGGACCTTTGTCAAAATCATTTTGATAAGCATTAAAGATATTTTGTATTCCTGCACTTAATTCGATATCCGTTCCTTCGTATAATGGAATTTCGTAAGTTGTTTTCCAATTTAACTCAAAAAAAGAAGGCGTTTTATCTGTTCGATTGACATCAATATATCCAGCTTCATGCGGAACTAGCATATTTCCGGTATAATTTCCGGAAAAAGAAGAATTCAGATTTTTGAAAGGAGTAATTGTTGCAACAAAATAACCATATACATTTGGTGTGCGCATCATTTTTCGGGTAGGCGTAACATCATCGTCTTCGTCAGACCATTTAATCGCTTTATCGTAAAGGCTTTTTTGAATGGTTGCACCCATTTGTAACTGTATCCAATTGCGCAAATAAGAACGCACTTCAAAATTAAGACCATACACTTTGGCTCCGGACTCATTCACAATCAGTTTAATAACACTTCCGTCCGGTTGCCCTTGCGAAATAGACGAAAAAGGGTCTAATAATCTTGTGTAAAACCCTTCCAAAAGAAAATTCACCTGAGATTCGCCGATTTTGTGATACCAATCGACAGAACCGCTAAAACTGTGTGAAGTTTCTTTTTTCAAATTTGAGTCGCGCATGGAAATAATATTTTGACCTCCGGCAACTGCAACATGCAAATCTTCGTCAAAAAGTTGGGGAGCCCGAAAACCTTGTCCATAACTTAAACGGAAATTAATATCTTCAATCGGATTGTATCGCACGTTTGCTCGCGGACTAACAATTGCATTTTTCAATAAACTATGTTTATCCAAACGTCCACCCAAAAGGAAACTCCACATTTCTGTTTTCCATTCATTTTGAGCATAAAAACTTTTGATATCTATTTCTTGCTTAATGGATTCAGTCCGATACCCGCTTTTATCACTTAAATCATTATTCGTATATTCAATTCCTGCGGTTAAAGCAGAAGGCATAAATAAGAGTTCGTCAAATTCGTAAAGATATTGACCACCAATAGAATACGTAAAATCTTTGGTCCTTCCATAAGCATTCAGTCGATTTTCCGGATTGAGTTCGCCGCCGCCGTAATAGCTTTTCCGGTCAGTTAATTGTGCTGCCGAATAAACACTTAAACGATGTTTCGCATCTAATGAAAACCAATCGTATTTGACACTTCCCCCATCAACATTCGATTCCACCTGCTCTGCAATATAAGCCTCGAAAGGCTCTTTATGCAAATTATCGCCACCTCTTCTAAATTCGTTCATATTGTGGTATTCAAAAGTAAATTTGGAATAAATCCCGGTTTTGATAAAAGAACGAAAACCCAACGTGCTACTGTTTAATTGCGGAATTTCAGAAAATCCATCTTTGTCATGGTCATAAGCAGAACGATTGCGTTTTTGTCCGAAAGCTAAAATTCCCATTTTATGATTATCCGAAACCAAAGAGGCATTGAAACTAGTATTATTATCGAAGGTATTTTCTCCTCCAATAGACATTAATGTATGTGAAATATTCGCGGTATTTCGAATCGGCTCTTTAGTAATGATATTAATTGTTCCCGCAATCGCAGAAGCCCCAAATAAAGCGGAACCTCCACCTCTGACAATTTCAACGCGTTCAATCATTGTTGCCGGAATTTGTTCTAATCCGTACACTCCGGCAAGAGAACTAAATATCGGTCTTGAATCAATCAATATTTGAGAATAAGCTCCTTCTAATCCATTCATTCTGACCTGAGTAAAACCACAATTCTGGCAATTATTTTCGACTCTCAATCCCGGTTGAAAATTTAATCCATCGGCTAATGTGCAGGAATTGGTTCTATCAAAAATTCCAACATCCAAGACACTGACCAATGTCGGAGCTAATCGGCGAGGAGTTTCATTTCGATTGGAAGAAACGACCACTTCATTTAGCGAAAAATTACTTTCTTCTAATTCAAAATTGATTTCTTGAGTCATTCCCGAGTTAAGAATAATTTCAGATTCGGCATTTTGGTATCCGAGAAATTTAGCTTCGAGAACGAAATTGCCTTCCGGAAGATTTTTGAGGAAATAATGTCCGGTCGCATCAGTCGTTGTTCCCAAAGATGTTCCTTTTATTCCAATCGTTACAAAAGGAAGATGTTCGCCGGTCTTTTTGTCAATCACATGGCCGATTATATTGGCATCTGTTTTTTCTTTTTCAACCGGATTGGCGAATATATTAGTTATAGGTAATAGCAAACAAGCTATTACGAAAATAGATATTTTCATTGATAAATGTTTTTATAGTTTGAAATCATGTGTACGCTAAGTCCCTTTAGGGGATTTAGAGGTAAATTAAACTACAAAAACAGGAGGAGGACGCAATCGAAAGAGACCTTTAGGCGTATTTTGACGTAAAAAAAAGTATCGTTTGATTGAAAAAATTCTCTTTTTGAGGCTGAATAAACCAAGCAAAAAAGACAATAGAATAAAGGCGGTCGAAAAGAAAATAGAAAGAAATTGAATCAATTGTAATTCAACGCCCGAATGTTCGTGATTCGAATTTCCGTTTTCATCTGAAAGATAAGGATGTGAGTGAACAATCGTTACACCATTTACAACGTGTGCATGAGAGAAAAAACTAATAGAACAAGCATATCCAATAAAGATTATTGCAAGAATAATTTTCAATATTGCTTTTGTTCTATTTTCTTTCATATTTCTTTTGAATCGAGTACAAAGTTACACAAAAAGAAGTATTTCTTCAAGACAATACTCTTATTTACATTGAAAGGAAGAGATTACTTCACAGCATTCTCTTCCTAAGATATAGAAATTGGCTACTTCTCTTTGCCTAACAATGATAAATCTGTCCCAAAGAGAAAAATTACTAGTGAACAATGAAATAAAAAAACGTTTAATAAACGATTACTTTTTCCGCTGTAAAGATATTTCTTTCATAAGGTTTGTACAATCCCCATTATTAAGTAAATATATCAGCATTTATACCTAATTTTGGGGGTAAATATTTTATTGTATAATACATATCTTTGTATGAAAATACATCACATGAATAAATTCAGATTTGGAAGGTATCGGGAGTCCGATTCCATGAGTGATTTAATTTGCGAAAATTCATCGACTTTATTGGTTTTAAGTCGATTTGGAATTGCTTTGGGATTTGGAGATAAAACAATTGATGAAGTTTGTCAAGATAATAAAGTAGATACAGATACTTTTTTAGCAATTATTAATTTAATGGTTACCGAAGAGCAATTCATGCTGACTTCGGATGCGCATATTTCGCTACAATCGTTGATTGAGTATCTTCGTAATTCGCACAATTATTTCTTGAATTATCGTTTGCCCGAAATTCGTAAAAAGTTGACGGAAGTCTTGGATGCTGACCAGGAAGATTTGAATAAGGCAGTTTTGGAATACTTCGATAAATTTGTGGCTGAAATCAAAAAACACATGTTGTACGAAAACAATAAAGTTTTTCCTTATGTAAAGTCTTTATTGGAAGATGAAAATAAAGGTAAATATGCGATTGTTTTTAGCAAGCAACACGAACAAATCGAAACTCGATTGACCGAATTTAAGAATATTCTGATAAAGTATTATCCAGCTAAAAGTACAAACAAAATCAACGGAGTTTTATTTGATATTTTTAATTGCGAGAAAGATTTAGCTTCTCATAATTCTGTAGAAGATTGTTTATTTCTTCCGGCTATCGAGAGGTTGGAAAATAAAACGAATAAATTATGAGTCATCCTGTCAAAATCGTTATTATAGAGCCGTCTATTATTATTCGGAGCGGGGTGATTGCAGTTTTGCATCGGTTGAATGCAATTCAAATGGAGGTTTTTGAAATAAGTGATGTAGAACAATTAAAATCTTCTCTCGCTTGGCAAAAACCGGATATTCTAATCATAAATCCGTCTGCATTACAGTTTTTTTCTTTGCAGCAAATAAAAAAAGAAATGGATAATCCGGCTTTGAAATGTATTGCATTGCAAAACTCTCTTTCAGACCAAGCGATATTGAAAATGTACGATGAAGTTATTTCTCTTTATGATTCAGCCGAGCAAATAAACGAAAAGTTGACGAAATTAATAATTGAACCAACGAAAGAAAATCGGCACGAATCGCTTACTGCGCGCGAGAAAGAGATAATTGTTTGTGTTATAAAAGGAATGACTAACAAGCAAATTGCGGAAAAACTTTGTCTTTCTTCTCATACGATAATAAGTCATCGTCGAAATATTGCCTCTAAATTACAAATTCACAGTACAGCCGGTTTAACCATTTATGCCATTGTCAATAAACTGGTTGAATTGAATGACATTAAGAATTTGTCGGATGCAAATGATAAAGATATGTAAATTTTTATCTATCTTTCGGGAAATTTATTTTGTTAACTGATATAATTGAAAAATACAATGAAGAAACTTGAGATTGTTTTTATTTCTCTACTTATTTTTTGTTCTTTTGGTTGCAGCAAGCAGCCTGAACAATCCCATTTTTTTACCGGAAATGAAAAAGTCAGAAAGGCAAAAACCGTGCTTATGACTATGATTCGTCACCCTTGGGAACAAGGAACAGCTGCGAATGCATTCATCGAATCGGGCGATGAACAGTTTGCTGTTTTAATGGCTTCAGAGGCTGTTAGCCGACAATCTCGTGACGGAAGATTGGCTTGTATTCCCGGTTCGACAAATATAACAGACCCTTGTGTTTGTGGAGAAAGTGTAATGTATGCTTATCAAAAAACAGGTGATGAAAAATATAAAATAGCAGCGCAAAAGATGTTGCAATACATTCAAACAGCTCCGGGAGATGCCGATGGAATCCAATTTCACAATACAACACAACCAATGATTGCTGCCGATTGTATGTATATGATTCCGACTTTTTATGCTGTTATGGGAGAATATGAAGAAGCTGTTCGACAAGTCGATTTGCGGTTTAATTTATTATGGAATGAAGAAAAAGGCGCAATGAATCATCAATGGGACGCTGAAAATAATCGATTGTGGAGAGATAAACGCTGGGGAGCGGCGAGTGGCTGGAATGCGGCGGCTATTGTAAAAGTTTTGAATTGGCTTCCGGAAGATATGAAAGACGAAAGAGAACGTCTTACCGGTTACTTGAATAAATTAGTAGAAGGTGTTTTGAAATATCAATTAGCTGATGGATTATTTTATGATATTTTGGATGAGCCGGGCACTTTTGTTGAAACAAATACCGCTCAAATGATGGCGTATAGTATTTATCGAGGAGTGCACTGGGGATTTTTGGATAAGCAATACATTCCTGCTGCGGATAAGATGCGTGTTGCTGCTAATGCAAAAGTGGATGATTCCGGATTTGTGCGAGATGTTGCCGGCGCTCCGCATTTTACAGCAAGCGGAGTTTCTCCTGAAGGACAAGCTTTTTATATTTTAATGGAAGCTGCTGCGGAGGATTATTATGCAGGAGTTTTCTAATAAATCCCCCATTTTTGCTATTCGAGAAATTATATATACATTTGTAAGACTGATTATTACATATAATTATGGTAACGATACAAATAGATGAGAGTACTTTAGAAGGGAAACGAATTCTCAAAGAGATTGCAAATAATCCACAAATTGGACAAATTGAGAGTACAGAATTGGATTTAAATAAAAGTCCAATAGGATATGTTACTATTGATGAGTATTTCTCGAAATTAAAGGCTACTGTTGAGCGAAAATATACAGAGAAAGCTCATGAGGAGTTATAAAATTTTCATTAAAGAAAGTGCTTTGCTTGGCATTGATGACATTGCAGAAAATATTCTTGACATATCCAAATCAATTATTACTGCAGAAAAATATATCGAAGGCCTTTACTCTGAAATTAAAAAATTATCTATTTATGGAATCTCATTGCCTTCGTATTGCAAATGTACCGTAGGTACAATGCCTTAATAGCCCGGGATATTCAACACCCAAAATCTCTTGGCGAAATCGTTTTCCATGACAAGATTCACATTCTAAAACGACATCAGCCATGAATTGCATTTCTACAGTAATGTTTCCTTCGCCTTTACATTCTTCACATCGTCCATCTTCTACATTGAAGGAAAACCCGAAGAAAGTATTCCCATTAATTAAGGAGTATCTGGTCTTCCAATCAGCACAAACCTGTATGTCTTTTTTTGCTTTTCTTCATCATTTTATTTAGTCGCTTTGGCATATAGAGAGGGAATGAAGCAATCAATAGGCAGATTTATTACGTTCTATTGCCGATTGCCAAATTTCTGTAATCCGTTCCCGCAACGATTGTGGAGCCAGTACTTTCAGTGACCAACTACGAGAAATAATTTCCATAATAAAATCGTAAGTAATACAAAGTTTTAGCCGAACAATAAATTCATCATCCGCATCTTTCAGTATTTCCTGAGAATGATGCAAGGGCAATGATTTGAGGTAGTTGCCATCGATTTTGGAAAAAGAAAGGATGACCTCTTCTACGGGATAGTTTTCAGAAGAATAAATTCCAAAGCTATGTTTGAATAATTCGGAAAGATTGAGCGATTCGTCTCTCTGGAAAGTGTCTTCTGAAATTTCCAATTCCTGAATTCTGTCCAAACCGAAAATTTTGAGGTTTCCTTTTCCCGCGGTTCGTCCAATTAAATACCATCTTCCCCGAAATTCTTTTAGCAGATAGGGTTCGAGTTGTCGATAACTTTCTTTTGTCTCTCCAAATTTCAGATAAGAGAATATGATTTGGCGTGAATGTTTTATGGCGCTAATCAATGCGGACAAATGATTGGAGCCTGTGGGTGTATGTCGCTCAGGCTCCACATAATTGAAAATATCAGGTTTACCACTTAAAGCATTGAATTTCTCATACGAATCCCAGAAGTTTTCCAGAATTGATTCATATCCATTTTCCTCAATGTAGTAACCATCTTGCTTTTTATCGTATTTTATATCAATGACAAAATCGGTGCGAATATCATTCAGGTCGCGCTGTATTGTGCGGTCAGAAATAGCGACATTAGGAAGTTTTTCATTCGTAAACATCCTTTCAACGAATTCTTTAATTTCATTGAAAGGAAGATAGGGCTTGTTTCGGATAGCTTGAATGATGTAAATATTGCGTTTGATATGTTGAATACGAGACATACTATATTAGATTCGTTCCTAAAAAACTTTTTATGACATTTGCCATTTCCTTCAATAACTCGTTTGTTACATTGCAGCTTAACTGACGGGTATGAATGACTAATTTTGTTTTATCGGCATTATAATGAGTCCAAAAAGATTGTTGGTTTTTACTATTTTCATTCGGATATTTTTTGTCAAACCCAACGCCAAATATATCATCTATCTCGCGTATTTTATCATTGTTTTGAATGTAATCACCACAAGCCAATACTGTGACAGGAAACTGTTGTATAAAGTCAGATTTGAAAAAAGTTTCTTTGCGGTTTTGCATACCCTCCTTTGAAGCGCTTCTTGTGTTTTTCGAGCGATTGGTATTCATTTCAGTTGTAAAAAATCGTTCTTCGAAATCAAAACCTTCCCTTTGATTTTTGTCCACATCAAAAATGTAATCATGCAATTTTTGATACTTACTCCATGTGTGCCCTTCCGTCTTGTTCCATGTTGTTCGTTTAAGATTTAGTGATTCGTCATTTTCAATTTTCGGCAACCATTGCTTTACAAAGCAAATTTCTTCCATGGAATATTCTTCACAAGAACCTTCTTTTCCTACAATTAGAATATTTGCACTTGGATTTCCCGTGCCAATATAGTAAGTATCACAGGCAATGTTTTCTAAAACTAAAGCTTTGAAACTTTCTTTATAAAATTCTTTTGTCATGATTTTTCTTGTTAAAATTTATAATGTGTTTATTTTCTCATCCATGAATTGGCATAGGCATCGTTAGAATAAAATAATCCCATTGTAGTGGTAGCCAAAATCTCATTGCCATTTTCCATTAAATCTTGAAACTCAAAATCATATTGATTACCTAGGTAACCGGGATACCACGTTCTACCTGCGTCAGGAGAATACTCTAATTTTTTTGCGGAAGTTGGACTAATTCTAATCAATTTGTCTTTCCATTTAATCATTTGTCCCATAATTATAATTTTTTAAATTGGTTATTTTTGTTATTTATCGCTATTTCATATAATTTCTTTATTAATTCAAGGGTGTGTCACTGTTCCTTTTACTCTTCTATTTATTTCTATGCTTCTTCGAATTCTTCTGGGAAATGAGCTTTCAAATAAGCTGATTGATAACTAATAATAGTATAAGAAACCGCATGCGATTTATTGAACAAAAAACTTGAAACCTCCTCCCAATCTGCCCAGATTTTCTCCAATTTTTCTTTTGGGGCGAATCCGTTTTTAGTTGCACCATCAATAAATTTGAGTTTTAATTCTTCTAACTTATCAGGCTGCTTTTTACTCATTGCTATGCGCATCTTATTCGATTGTTCGGGAGTAAACCCAGCTAAGTCTTGACTTAAAAGCATTATTTGCTCTTGGTAAACATAAATTCCATAAGTATCTTTCAAACGGGATCCCATTTTTGGAAAATCATAAATAATTTCCTTACGACCTTGTTTTCGGTCGATAAAATCAGGAATATAATCCATTGAGTCCGGACGATAAAGAGCACTCAGAGCGCTTAAATCTTCCAATTTAACCGGTTGTAATGCTTGTAAAAATCGTTGCATTCCATGCGATTCGAATTGGAATATGCCTTCGGTATCCCCTCTGCTGTAAAGTTCAAAAATTTTGGCATCGTCCATAGGGATTTCTGAAATATCTAAATCAATTTCTTTTGATTGTTTGATATTTGACAAGGTCTTTTTTATTACAGATAAGATTTCGAAACCTAAAAAATGTATACTTATCGAACTTTCGCGAAAAGTAACAAAAAGGTTATCAGCACTGTCTATCTCTTTTTCATATTTTTCAGTTACCCAATGTAATATTTTCTCCCGTCCGGAAACATCAAAGTCTATGTAAATTTCGAAATGGTCGTTAAAACGCTCAAAAAGTAAATCATATTTAACAGGGTCTATTGCAGTAATTCCCAAACAGTAATTTACGACAGAGCCGGCACTCGAGCCACGTCCCGGACCAACGATTACGCCCATATCCTGCGCAGTCTGTATAATGTCTTGTGCAATAAGAAAATTTCCGGAGCTGCCTTTGGTTTTGATAGTGTCCAATTCCAATTCAATGCGTTTAAGTATTTCGGAAGGAATAGGATTACCATATCGACTAATTGCTTTTTGCAAAGTCAATTTTCTCAAATAATCAGCTTCCCATTGGACTTTTATTGGCTTTAATTTTTCGTTCAATTCTCGCTCGGTTTTGCGAAGTTTTACTGCAAGTTCAAAATTTTGATTCATCACAGCGGCGAATTTCTGACTCTTGACTTTCTCAATTTCAAGCTCAATGTCAATAAGATATTGTGGTTTTTCTTCTGTTAATTTACTGTATTTTACCATAACTATTTCTTTTTAAGAATTTACATTGAACTCATTTAAACTTTTTCATTATTCTGTTTTTCTTGAGCAAAATCGTTTCAAGTGTAAAATTACTTAAACTATTTTCATTAGCCTAATTAGTTTAATCCAATTTATTTTTTTCTTTACAAAGGTATAATAAGAGTTCGCCAAAGTATGTCGTTGATAAAAAGTTTTTCTCTTCGTCATACCTTGGCAATACCCTCTTTTATCTTTGCGTTATCAACCTAATTTATTAAAAACACAATTCAATTATGAATAAAATCGAAACATACGGAAAGGCAGGGTATTTATCTTGTAGATTTGAGAATGATGGTACACCTTTCGTAGAAGGGGCGGGCAAAGCAGGGAATTTGTTTTGGAGATTTGAGGGTGGCGATACGCTTTTCATAGAAGGGGTGGGCGAAATGGAGAGTTATGAAGATTATCCGTGGCGTTTTTTCGGGAAATTTATCCGGGAAATTATTATAGAAGAAGGAGTAACGACAATTGGGGCTAACGCTTTTACCGGCTGTACTTCCCTTTCCTCCATAACTATTCCCAATAGTGTAATTAAAATTGAAATTTGTGCTTTTCAAGATTGTTTTTCCCTTTCCTCCATAACTATTCCGAATAGTGTGGACTCAATTGGTTCCTGCGCATTTGAAAACTGTTTATCTCTTTCGTCTATAATCATTCCTGATAGTGTAACCTATATTGGAGCTGGAGCTTTTGCGAACACGAATTGGGAATGGGGGTGGGGGGAATACAGTCAAACAGATAGAGCCATTTATATCAATGACATTCTGTATAAATACAAAGGATTTGTTCCCGATGGAATATTAAAAGTTCAAAAGGGAGCAAAATCAATATCCAGCTGTGCTTTTCAAGATTGTTGCAACCTTAATTCAATCATTTTTCCTGATAGTGTAATAAAGATTCATCCTTATGCTTTTCACAAATGTGATACTATAGAAAGTTTTTTTGTGGATAGTACAAACAATAATTATTGTTCGCATGAAGGTGTTTTATTCAACAAAAACAAAACTGAATTGATTAAGTATCCGGCAGCAAAACCTGAAACTGATTATTCTATTCCTAAGTCAGTGACTAAATTGGGGGATGATACTTTTTCCGGATGCCACAACTTGTTGCGTATAACCATTCCGAAGTCTTCGCCACCAAAGGGTAACTGTTCTTTCTCTGATATAAACACAATGACTTGCAAATTGTATGTACCTAAAGGTTCGGAAGAAGTTTACAGAACAGCTGAATATTGGAAAGATTTTGTACAAATATTACCAATAGAGTAGCGCAGATGTTTTTGTAAAAAATCATCAGCCCTTAGTTTTCTTACCACCACATTTCTCACAAATCCCTTTAATCAACACATTCACTTCTTGTATCTTAAAATTAACGGGTAATTTCAATTTCGGAATATGGCTATTTAAAAGGCAGTAGGTTTTCTCGCAATTCGTACAATGAAAATGAGTATGTAATTCTTCCGGAGAACACTCGCAATGGTCTTCACATAAAGCGTATTTAACAACGCCTGTTCCGTCATCAATGCGATGAATCAGATGATTTTTCTCAAATGTTTTCAATGTTCGGTAAAGTGTGACCCGGTCGGCATGGGAGAACAGCATTTCCAAATCCGTTAAGCTAACCGCGAAAGATTGTTTTGTCAAAAAACGCAAAACCAATATCCGCATCGCTGTCGGTTTAATTTTTCGAAATTCTAATTTCTGTAATATGATTGCATCTTGTTCCATTACTTGACAAAGGTATTGTTTTTTAATTATTTTACCCCTAAATCCCCTGAAGGGGACTTGGCTTGCGCACGATTTCTTGATTTCAGGCGTAAGCAAAAGTCCCCTTCAGGGGATTTAGGGGTAATTTTTTATTTGAAAGCCGTTAACCGTAAACTGATTAGCACCACAATTAACATAACTCCGACATCGGCAGCGATTGCTAATACCAAATTACTGTAACCGAAAAATGCCAATAGAATAAAAAGAATTTTGATAAGAATAGCTCCAATCGTATTTCGTTTAATCGTTTGAACTGTTTTTTGACTGAGACGAATCAAATAAGGGATAAGCGACAATTTATCGTTCATTAAAGCAATGTTGGAAATCTCAATAGCCGTATCGCTTCCAGCAGCTGCCATTGCAATTCCAACACTTGCTTCGGCTAATGCCGGAGTGTCGTTTACGCCATCGCCGACCATCGCTACCGTTGTGTGTTCGGAAAGAAGATTTCTCATCACTTGCGCTTTATCTTGGGGAAGCAGTTCGGCAAAAATGTTTTTTATTCCGACATTCGATGCGATGTGTTGAGCTGCATTTTCGTTGTCTCCAGTAAGCATTATGCATTTGACGTTCAATTTGGAAAGCTCTTCAATCGCTTCCCTGCTATCCGGTTTTATTTGATCTATCAGACCGATAATTCCTTTTATTTCGTGATTACAATTGACAACGACATTCGTTTTTCCTTGATTAGAAAGCTCTGAAATGATATTTTCTATTTCTTCATTTTTTTGTTTTGAATTTATTTTTCCTACAAACACATCTGTATTTCCACAAGAAATGCAAGCCGCTTTGGCTCCTTTGCCAATCAGACTTTCAAATTTTTCTACTTGATGAGGCTCTATTTTTTCTTTTCTACATTGATTTACGATAGCTTGAGCTAAAGGATGTTCGGAGAAAATTTCGACACCGGCTCCACAAGCGAGTAATTCCGCTTTTGAATTTCCATTCAAAGGAATAATATCCGAAACGACAGGACTTCCATAAGTTATTGTGCGCGTTTTGTCTAAAGCAATCGCTTTGATGTCAGCCATAGATTCTAAAAACTTGCCCCCTTTGACCAATATTCCTTTGGTTGATGCGTTGCCAATAGCGGCGTATATCGCAATTGGAGTGGAAATGACTAACGCACAGGGACAGGAAATGACCAATAACGTAATTGCCTGATTTAGCCAGTGGATAAAATCTTGTTTTAAAAGAAAAACTGGAATAACAAGCACAAGTACAGCCAATACAATGATTATTGGAGTATATATTTGTGCGAATTTTTGAATAAAAGTTTGAGCTCTTGACTTGTTGTTTTGAGCATTATAAGTTAATTCGATAATTTGCGCAAAAGTAGTATCATTTGCCGATTTGGTCGTTTTAATTTCGACATATCCATTTTGATTCAACGTTCCGGCAAAAACACTTTCTCCTACTGTTTTTTCTTTGGGAATTGGTTCTCCAGTAATTGACGATTCATCAATAAAGGTTTCTCCCAATTCAATAATTCCATCCAATGGAATTAAATCGTATGGTTTTACTTGTATGCTTGTTCCTATCGGAATATCTTCCACCGGAGTTTCATCTGAATCCCCTTTAATAGTTGCTGTTTTAGGAGCATCATTAATTAACTTGTTTAATGCAGACATACTGTTTTCAATGCCGATGTCTTCCAATTTTTCTCCTAAAATATACAATACAATTACGACAGTTGCTTCCGGATATTCTCCCAGATAAAAGGCTGCGACTACGGCAATTAGCATTAATGAATTAATACTTGAAAATTTCAGTTTGAATAGGGAAATCAAGCCATTCCATAAAACCTTGTATCCAATGCCGAGAATGAATGTGGCATAAATAAATGTTGCGTACGGCATGGGAATTTCCAATCCAAGAATGGATGAAATTTCTAAAACGATAGCAAGAGAGACTGCAAAAAGAAGAAAAATGAATTTCTTATCCTCAAAAGGGAGTTTCATAAGTTTTATCTTTGTTTGTTACGAGACAAAGGTAAAGCGAAGCGAAATGCAATTGTATTGCAAATGTACCGTAGGTACAATGCCTCAATAGCCCAGGATTTTAATCCCGGGAAAAAATGTCATATATTATCCGATTATAATACCAGGGATTGAAATCCCTGGCTATTGGGCAATGTGTCTACGACACATTTCGTAATTTATTTTTTCAGTTTTTCTTTGAGAAATCCTCCGGTAAAAGAATTTTTATTTTTGGCCAATTCTTCGGGAGTTCCTATTCCGACTAAATAACCGCCGTTTTCGCCTCCCTCCGGACCCAAATCAATGATATGGTCTGCAATTTTTATCACATCCATATTATGTTCAATAATTACAATCGAATGTCCTCTTGCAATTAAAGCATCAAACGCTTTCATAAGCGTTTTTATATCATGAAAATGAAGACCCGTTGTTGGTTCATCAAAAATAAATAAAGTTGGTTGCGCTCTTTCTTCTCCCAAGTGGAAAGCTAATTTAACCCGCTGATTTTCTCCTCCGGAAAGCGTAAAAGAACTTTGTCCTAATTTGATATATCCCAATCCAACTTCCTGTAATGTTTGTAGTTTTTTTGTAATTTTCTTTTCCTGAGTTCCGTTTTTCTCTTTGAAGAAAACGATTGATTCATCAATTGTCATTTCAAGAATATCATAGATGTTTTTCAAACGATATTCAACATCCAAAATCTCTTGGCGAAATCGTTTGCCATGACAAGATTCACATTCTAAAACGACATCAGCCATGAATTGCATTTCTACAGTAATGTTTCCTTCGCCTTTACATTCTTCACATCGTCCATCTTCTACATTGAAGGAAAACCCGAAGAAAGTATTCCCATTAATTAAGGAGTATCTGGTCTTCCAATCAGCACAAACCTGTATGTCTTTTTTTGCTTTTCTTCATCATTTTATTTAGTCGCTTTGGCATATAGAGAGGGAATGAAGCAATCAATAGGCAGATTTATTACGTTCTATTGCCGATTGCCAAATTTCTGTAATCCGTTCCCGCAACGATTGTGGAGCCAGTACTTTCAGTGACCAACTACGAGAAATAATTTCCATAATAAAATCGTAAGTAATACAAAGTTTTAGCCGAACAATAAATTCATCATCCGCATCTTTCAGTATTTCCTGAGAATGATGCAAGGGCAATGATTTGAGGTAGTTGCCATCGATTTTGGAAAAAGAAAGGATGACCTCTTCTACGGGATAGTTTTCAGAAGAATAAATTCCAAAGCTATGTTTGAATAATTCGGAAAGATTGAGCGATTCGTCTCTCTGGAAAGTGTCTTCTGAAATTTCCAATTCCTGAATTCTGTCCAAACCGAAAATTTTGAGGTTTCCTTTTCCCGCGGTTCGTCCAATTAAATACCATCTTCCCCGAAATTCTTTTAGCAGATAGGGTTCGAGTTGTCGATAACTTTCTTTTGTCTCTCCAAATTTCAGATAAGAGAATATGATTTGGCGTGAATGTTTTATGGCGCTAATCAATGCGGACAAATGATTGGAGCCTGTGGGTGTATGTCGCTCAGGCTCCACATAATTGAAAATATCAGGTTTACCACTTAAAGCATTGAATTTCTCATACGAATCCCAGAAGTTTTCCAGAATTGATTCATATCCATTTTCCTCAATGTAGTAACCATCTTGCTTTTTATCGTATTTTATATCAATGACAAAATCGGTGCGAATATCATTCAGGTCGCGCTGTATTGTGCGGTCAGAAATAGCGACATTAGGAAGTTTTTCATTCGTAAACATCCTTTCAACGAATTCTTTAATTTCATTGAAAGGAAGATAGGGCTTGTTTCGGATAGCTTGAATGATGTAAATATTGCGTTTGATATGTTGAATACGAGACATACTATATTAGATTCGTTCCTAAAAAACTTTTTATGACATTTGCCATTTCCTTCAATAACTCGTTTGTTACATTGCAGCTTAACTGACGGGTATGAATGACTAATTTTGTTTTATCGGCATTATAATGAGTCCAAAAAGATTGTTGGTTTTTACTATTTTCATTCGGATATTTTTTGTCAAACCCAACGCCAAATATATCATCTATCTCGCGTATTTTATCATTGTTTTGAATGTAATCACCACAAGCCAATACTGTGACAGGAAACTGTTGTATAAAGTCAGATTTGAAAAAAGTTTCTTTGCGGTTTTGCATACCCTCCTTTGAAGCGCTTCTTGTGTTTTTCGAGCGATTGGTATTCATTTCAGTTGTAAAAAATCGTTCTTCGAAATCAAAACCTTCCCTTTGATTTTTGTCCACATCAAAAATGTAATCATGCAATTTTTGATACTTACTCCATGTGTGCCCTTCCGTCTTGTTCCATGTTGTTCGTTTAAGATTTAGTGATTCGTCATTTTCAATTTTCGGCAACCATTGCTTTACAAAGCAAATTTCTTCCATGGAATATTCTTCACAAGAACCTTCTTTTCCTACAATTAGAATATTTGCACTTGGATTTCCCGTGCCAATATAGTAAGTATCACAGGCAATGTTTTCTAAAACTAAAGCTTTGAAACTTTCTTTATAAAATTCTTTTGTCATGATTTTTCTTGTTAAAATTTATAATGTGTTTATTTTCTCATCCATGAATTGGCATAGGCATCGTTAGAATAAAATAATCCCATTGTAGTGGTAGCCAAAATCTCATTGCCATTTTCCATTAAATCTTGAAACTCAAAATCATATTGATTACCTAGGTAACCGGGATACCACGTTCTACCTGCGTCAGGAGAATACTCTAATTTTTTTGCGGAAGTTGGACTAATTCTAATCAATTTGTCTTTCCATTTAATCATTTGTCCCATAATTATAATTTTTTAAATTGGTTATTTTTGTTATTTATCGCTATTTCATATAATTTCTTTATTAATTCAAGGGTGTGTCACTGTTCCTTTTACTCTTCTATTTATTTCTATGCTTCTTCGAATTCTTCTGGGAAATGAGCTTTCAAATAAGCTGATTGATAACTAATAATAGTATAAGAAACCGCATGCGATTTATTGAACAAAAAACTTGAAACCTCCTCCCAATCTGCCCAGATTTTCTCCAATTTTTCTTTTGGGGCGAATCCGTTTTTAGTTGCACCATCAATAAATTTGAGTTTTAATTCTTCTAACTTATCAGGCTGCTTTTTACTCATTGCTATGCGCATCTTATTCGATTGTTCGGGAGTAAACCCAGCTAAGTCTTGACTTAAAAGCATTATTTGCTCTTGGTAAACATAAATTCCATAAGTATCTTTCAAACGGGATCCCATTTTTGGAAAATCATAAATAATTTCCTTACGACCTTGTTTTCGGTCGATAAAATCAGGAATATAATCCATTGAGTCCGGACGATAAAGAGCACTCAGAGCGCTTAAATCTTCCAATTTAACCGGTTGTAATGCTTGTAAAAATCGTTGCATTCCATGCGATTCGAATTGGAATATGCCTTCGGTATCCCCTCTGCTGTAAAGTTCAAAAATTTTGGCATCGTCCATAGGGATTTCTGAAATATCTAAATCAATTTCTTTTGATTGTTTGATATTTGACAAGGTCTTTTTTATTACAGATAAGATTTCGAAACCTAAAAAATGTATACTTATCGAACTTTCGCGAAAAGTAACAAAAAGGTTATCAGCACTGTCTATCTCTTTTTCATATTTTTCAGTTACCCAATGTAATATTTTCTCCCGTCCGGAAACATCAAAGTCTATGTAAATTTCGAAATGGTCGTTAAAACGCTCAAAAAGTAAATCATATTTAACAGGGTCTATTGCAGTAATTCCCAAACAGTAATTTACGACAGAGCCGGCACTCGAGCCACGTCCCGGACCAACGATTACGCCCATATCCTGCGCAGTCTGTATAATGTCTTGTGCAATAAGAAAATTTCCGGAGCTGCCTTTGGTTTTGATAGTGTCCAATTCCAATTCAATGCGTTTAAGTATTTCGGAAGGAATAGGATTACCATATCGACTAATTGCTTTTTGCAAAGTCAATTTTCTCAAATAATCAGCTTCCCATTGGACTTTTATTGGCTTTAATTTTTCGTTCAATTCTCGCTCGGTTTTGCGAAGTTTTACTGCAAGTTCAAAATTTTGATTCATCACAGCGGCGAATTTCTGACTCTTGACTTTCTCAATTTCAAGCTCAATGTCAATAAGATATTGTGGTTTTTCTTCTGTTAATTTACTGTATTTTACCATAACTATTTCTTTTTAAGAATTTACATTGAACTCATTTAAACTTTTTCATTATTCTGTTTTTCTTGAGCAAAATCGTTTCAAGTGTAAAATTACTTAAACTATTTTCATTAGCCTAATTAGTTTAATCCAATTTATTTTTTTCTTTACAAAGGTATAATAAGAGTTCGCCAAAGTATGTCGTTGATAAAAAGTTTTTCTCTTCGTCATACCTTGGCAATACCCTCTTTTATCTTTGCGTTATCAACCTAATTTATTAAAAACACAATTCAATTATGAATAAAATCGAAACATACGGAAAGGCAGGGTATTTATCTTGTAGATTTGAGAATGATGGTACACCTTTCGTAGAAGGGGCGGGCAAAGCAGGGAATTTGTTTTGGAGATTTGAGGGTGGCGATACGCTTTTCATAGAAGGGGTGGGCGAAATGGAGAGTTATGAAGATTATCCGTGGCGTTTTTTCGGGAAATTTATCCGGGAAATTATTATAGAAGAAGGAGTAACGACAATTGGGGCTAACGCTTTTACCGGCTGTACTTCCCTTTCCTCCATAACTATTCCCAATAGTGTAATTAAAATTGAAATTTGTGCTTTTCAAGATTGTTTTTCCCTTTCCTCCATAACTATTCCGAATAGTGTGGACTCAATTGGTTCCTGCGCATTTGAAAACTGTTTATCTCTTTCGTCTATAATCATTCCTGATAGTGTAACCTATATTGGAGCTGGAGCTTTTGCGAACACGAATTGGGAATGGGGGTGGGGGGAATACAGTCAAACAGATAGAGCCATTTATATCAATGACATTCTGTATAAATACAAAGGATTTGTTCCCGATGGAATATTAAAAGTTCAAAAGGGAGCAAAATCAATATCCAGCTGTGCTTTTCAAGATTGTTGCAACCTTAATTCAATCATTTTTCCTGATAGTGTAATAAAGATTCATCCTTATGCTTTTCACAAATGTGATACTATAGAAAGTTTTTTTGTGGATAGTACAAACAATAATTATTGTTCGCATGAAGGTGTTTTATTCAACAAAAACAAAACTGAATTGATTAAGTATCCGGCAGCAAAACCTGAAACTGATTATTCTATTCCTAAGTCAGTGACTAAATTGGGGGATGATACTTTTTCCGGATGCCACAACTTGTTGCGTATAACCATTCCGAAGTCTTCGCCACCAAAGGGTAACTGTTCTTTCTCTGATATAAACACAATGACTTGCAAATTGTATGTACCTAAAGGTTCGGAAGAAGTTTACAGAACAGCTGAATATTGGAAAGATTTTGTACAAATATTACCAATAGAGTAGCGCAGATGTTTTTGTAAAAAATCATCAGCCCTTAGTTTTCTTACCACCACATTTCTCACAAATCCCTTTAATCAACACATTCACTTCTTGTATCTTAAAATTAACGGGTAATTTCAATTTCGGAATATGGCTATTTAAAAGGCAGTAGGTTTTCTCGCAATTCGTACAATGAAAATGAGTATGTAATTCTTCCGGAGAACACTCGCAATGGTCTTCACATAAAGCGTATTTAACAACGCCTGTTCCGTCATCAATGCGATGAATCAGATGATTTTTCTCAAATGTTTTCAATGTTCGGTAAAGTGTGACCCGGTCGGCATGGGAGAACAGCATTTCCAAATCCGTTAAGCTAACCGCGAAAGATTGTTTTGTCAAAAAACGCAAAACCAATATCCGCATCGCTGTCGGTTTAATTTTTCGAAATTCTAATTTCTGTAATATGATTGCATCTTGTTCCATTACTTGACAAAGGTATTGTTTTTTAATTATTTTACCCCTAAATCCCCTGAAGGGGACTTGGCTTGCGCACGATTTCTTGATTTCAGGCGTAAGCAAAAGTCCCCTTCAGGGGATTTAGGGGTAATTTTTTATTTGAAAGCCGTTAACCGTAAACTGATTAGCACCACAATTAACATAACTCCGACATCGGCAGCGATTGCTAATACCAAATTACTGTAACCGAAAAATGCCAATAGAATAAAAAGAATTTTGATAAGAATAGCTCCAATCGTATTTCGTTTAATCGTTTGAACTGTTTTTTGACTGAGACGAATCAAATAAGGGATAAGCGACAATTTATCGTTCATTAAAGCAATGTTGGAAATCTCAATAGCCGTATCGCTTCCAGCAGCTGCCATTGCAATTCCAACACTTGCTTCGGCTAATGCCGGAGTGTCGTTTACGCCATCGCCGACCATCGCTACCGTTGTGTGTTCGGAAAGAAGATTTCTCATCACTTGCGCTTTATCTTGGGGAAGCAGTTCGGCAAAAATGTTTTTTATTCCGACATTCGATGCGATGTGTTGAGCTGCATTTTCGTTGTCTCCAGTAAGCATTATGCATTTGACGTTCAATTTGGAAAGCTCTTCAATCGCTTCCCTGCTATCCGGTTTTATTTGATCTATCAGACCGATAATTCCTTTTATTTCGTGATTACAATTGACAACGACATTCGTTTTTCCTTGATTAGAAAGCTCTGAAATGATATTTTCTATTTCTTCATTTTTTTGTTTTGAATTTATTTTTCCTACAAACACATCTGTATTTCCACAAGAAATGCAAGCCGCTTTGGCTCCTTTGCCAATCAGACTTTCAAATTTTTCTACTTGATGAGGCTCTATTTTTTCTTTTCTACATTGATTTACGATAGCTTGAGCTAAAGGATGTTCGGAGAAAATTTCGACACCGGCTCCACAAGCGAGTAATTCCGCTTTTGAATTTCCATTCAAAGGAATAATATCCGAAACGACAGGACTTCCATAAGTTATTGTGCGCGTTTTGTCTAAAGCAATCGCTTTGATGTCAGCCATAGATTCTAAAAACTTGCCCCCTTTGACCAATATTCCTTTGGTTGATGCGTTGCCAATAGCGGCGTATATCGCAATTGGAGTGGAAATGACTAACGCACAGGGACAGGAAATGACCAATAACGTAATTGCCTGATTTAGCCAGTGGATAAAATCTTGTTTTAAAAGAAAAACTGGAATAACAAGCACAAGTACAGCCAATACAATGATTATTGGAGTATATATTTGTGCGAATTTTTGAATAAAAGTTTGAGCTCTTGACTTGTTGTTTTGAGCATTATAAGTTAATTCGATAATTTGCGCAAAAGTAGTATCATTTGCCGATTTGGTCGTTTTAATTTCGACATATCCATTTTGATTCAACGTTCCGGCAAAAACACTTTCTCCTACTGTTTTTTCTTTGGGAATTGGTTCTCCAGTAATTGACGATTCATCAATAAAGGTTTCTCCCAATTCAATAATTCCATCCAATGGAATTAAATCGTATGGTTTTACTTGTATGCTTGTTCCTATCGGAATATCTTCCACCGGAGTTTCATCTGAATCCCCTTTAATAGTTGCTGTTTTAGGAGCATCATTAATTAACTTGTTTAATGCAGACATACTGTTTTCAATGCCGATGTCTTCCAATTTTTCTCCTAAAATATACAATACAATTACGACAGTTGCTTCCGGATATTCTCCCAGATAAAAGGCTGCGACTACGGCAATTAGCATTAATGAATTAATACTTGAAAATTTCAGTTTGAATAGGGAAATCAAGCCATTCCATAAAACCTTGTATCCAATGCCGAGAATGAATGTGGCATAAATAAATGTTGCGTACGGCATGGGAATTTCCAATCCAAGAATGGATGAAATTTCTAAAACGATAGCAAGAGAGACTGCAAAAAGAAGAAAAATGAATTTCTTATCCTCAAAAGGGAGTTTCATAAGTTTTATCTTTGTTTGTTACGAGACAAAGGTAAAGCGAAGCGAAATGCAATTGTATTGCAAATGTACCGTAGGTACAATGCCTCAATAGCCCAGGATTTTAATCCCGGGAAAAAATGTCATATATTATCCGATTATAATACCAGGGATTGAAATCCCTGGCTATTGGGCAATGTGTCTACGACACATTTCGTAATTTATTTTTTCAGTTTTTCTTTGAGAAATCCTCCGGTAAAAGAATTTTTATTTTTGGCCAATTCTTCGGGAGTTCCTATTCCGACTAAATAACCGCCGTTTTCGCCTCCCTCCGGACCCAAATCAATGATATGGTCTGCAATTTTTATCACATCCATATTATGTTCAATAATTACAATCGAATGTCCTCTTGCAATTAAAGCATCAAACGCTTTCATAAGCGTTTTTATATCATGAAAATGAAGACCCGTTGTTGGTTCATCAAAAATAAATAAAGTTGGTTGCGCTCTTTCTTCTCCCAAGTGGAAAGCTAATTTAACCCGCTGATTTTCTCCTCCGGAAAGCGTAAAAGAACTTTGTCCTAATTTGATATATCCCAATCCAACTTCCTGTAATGTTTGTAGTTTTTTTGTAATTTTCTTTTCCTGAGTTCCGTTTTTCTCTTTGAAGAAAACGATTGATTCATCAATTGTCATTTCAAGAATATCATAGATGTTTTTCAAACGATATTCAACATCCAAAATCTCTTGGCGAAATCGTTTGCCATGACAAGATTCACATTCTAAAACGACATCAGCCATGAATTGCATTTCTACAGTAATGTTTCCTTCGCCTTTACATTCTTCACATCGTCCACCTTCTACATTGAAGGAAAAATGAGTCGGAGTAAGGCGCATTTGCTTCGCTAAAGGCTGTTCCGCAAAAAGTTTTCGTATCTCATCATACGCTTTGATATAAGTTACAGGATTAGAACGAGAAGAGCGTCCAATCGGATTTTGGTCCACAAAATCAACCTTTTTAACAAGATTCAAATCGCCGGAAATTCCACTGGCATGAATAGATAAATCTTTTGTGTTTTCTGCCGATTGTTTTAAAGCCTGATAAAAAACATCCCGAACCAAAGAGGATTTTCCGGAGCCACTGACTCCTGTGACAACAGTCATTACATTCAACGGAAATCGAACATCAATGTTTTTCAGATTATTTTCTCTTGCACCTTTTATTTCGATGTAGTTGTTCCATTTTCTACGTTTCTTAGGAACTTCAATTTCTTCTTTTCCGGTTAAATAATTAACAGTGTAGCTATTACTGTTTTTCCCCAGATTGTTGATAGAACCCTGATAAACGACTTTTCCGCCTAATTGTCCGGCATCAGGACCGATGTCGATAATGTAATCAGCCGCGCGAATAATTTCTTCATCATGTTCAACCACCACAACAGTATTTCCTAATGCTTGCAATTGTCGCAGAACTTTAATCAATAAATCCGTATCTTTAGAATGCAGTCCAATACTTGGCTCATCTAAAATGTAAAGAGAACCAACCAAACTGCTTCCGAGTGAGGTCGCCAAATTGATTCGTTGACTTTCTCCTCCGGAAAGAGAAGAGGATAAGCGATTTAATGTGAGGTATTTCAATCCAACATCATTCAAAAACTGCAAACGAGCATTGATTTCTATAAGTAAGCGTTTGGCAATCTGCGAATCAGTAGTATCTAATTGCAAGTTTTCAAAAAATGTTTTTAACTGATGAATGGGCATAACGACCAAATCAGCAATGGTTTTACCTTGAATTTTCACATTGAGAGCATCCGGTTTTAATCGAGCTCCTTTGCAATGTGAGCAGACTGTTTTTCCTCTGTATCGGGCAAGTAAAACTCGATATTGAATTTTGTAAATATTTTCCTCAATGTACTTAAAAAAGGCATCAATTCCAGCCAGATTGCCTTTCCCATGCCATAAAAGGTCTTTTTGCTCTTGTGTTAATTCGCAATAAGGACGATGAATCGGAAAATCATATTTAGCAGCATTACGAATAAAATTTAATTTCCATTCGCCCATTTTTTCTCCTTTCCAACACACAATTGCATCTTCATATATGGATAAAGATTGGTTCGGAATAACCAAATCTTCTGCAATTCCTACGACTTTTCCAAAACCTTCACATTTGGGACATGCTCCTGCCGGACTGTTAAAGTTGAACATCAAATCGGAAGGTTCTTCGAAGCTAATTCCGTCCGCTTCAAATCTTCGGGAGAATTCTTTTGAAATAACTTCCGTTTCAAGATAAAATCGAATAATGCAACATCCGTTTCCTTCAAAAAAGGCAGTTTCTATGGAATCGGACAGCCGAGAAAGGGTTTCATTATCGGAAGAGACTGATAAGCGGTCGACTAAAAGAAAAATTTCATTTCCATTTAATAAATTGTCATTCTTGATTATTTCGTCAATTCGATAAGTTTGATTATTGATTTCAACTCTTGAAAAACCTTCTTTAACCCTAATTTCTAGTTGCTCTTGGAGGTTCCGGTATGTATTCGGTTCGATTTTCGTTAATAAAGAAAATCGAGTTCTTTCCGGATAATTTGACATTTCTTGGATGATGTCACTAATTTGGTGTTTTCGGACTATTTCGCCTGAAATAGGAGAAATAGTTTTCCCAATTCGGGCAAATAACATTCGCAAATAATCATAAATTTCGGTTGAAGTTCCGACTGTAGAACGAGGATTTCGAGTATTGACTTTTTGTTCAATGGCAATTGCAGGAGGAATTCCTTTGATATAATCCGTTTCCGGCTTACTCATTCTTCCCAAGAATTGACGAGCATAAGAAGAAAGACTTTCTACGTATCGTCTTTGTCCTTCTGCATATAATGTATCAAAAGCTAATGATGATTTCCCTGACCCGGATAATCCAGTAATGACAATAAATTTATCGCGTGGAATCTCAACATCAATATTTTTTAAATTATTTACCCTAGCACCTTTTATGGTGATACTTGATTCTCCTGCCATTCTCCTAAATTCTCGTTTATTTAAATATATACAGTACAAAGTTACAAAAAATCGCGGGAATTTACGTATAATAAAAATAAGTATATTTTCAAGAAATTTTAGTAAAATTTATATTGGGTAATCAGTAAATTATTTACTTTTGCAAACAAAAACAAAATGAAATATAAATACCTCGTAATCGTATTATTATCTGTATTTTCCGTTTCTTCTTTTTCGCAAATAACTCCGAAGCGCGAATTTCGTGGTGCATGGATTAGTGTTATTTATCAAGAGCAATACAGAAATATGTCTGTTCCAAAAATGAAGAGTTATTTTATAAATATGTTGGATGATTTACAGTCCTACAATATAAATGCAGTAATTTTTCAAGTCCGACCGGCCGCTGATGCTTTTTATTATTCCGAAATTGAACCTTGGAGCCGCTATTTGACTGGTCAGCAAGGAAAAGCTCCGGCTGGAAATTTCGACCCAATGGCATTCGTAATCGAAGAAGCGCATAAACGTCACATGGAATTTCATGCTTGGCTAAATCCTTATCGCGTAAAGGCTTCCGAAAATGATGTGCTGCATCAGTCACATATTTATCATCAACATCCGGAATGGTTTGTAAAATATGGAAAGCAGACTTTTTTTGACCCGGGTTTGCCGGAGAGCAGAGCATTTATTTGCAAAGTTGTGAAAGATATTGTCAAACGTTACGACATTGATGCTATTCACATGGACGATTATTTTTATCCTTATCCAATTGCAGGCGAGAAATTTCCGGATGATAAAAGTTTCAATAAATATGCATCATCACAAGGATTTTCGACTCGTCAGCGAGATGATTGGAGAAGAAACAATGTTAATATGTTAATCAAGGAGCTTAAAAGTACGATTAAATCGACCAAATCGTGGGTTCGCTTCGGAATAAGTCCTTTTGGTATTTACAGAAACAAAAAAAGCACGCCGGATGGTTCCGGAAGTGACACAAATGGCTTGCAAAATTATGATAACTTATATGCGGATGTTAAACTTTGGGTAGAAAAAGGATGGATTGATTATAATATTCCTCAAATTTATTGGGAGATTGGACATGCTTCTGCTGATTACGAAACTTTGATTCGTTGGTGGACTTGGAATAATTATGGAGCCCATTTGTACATCGGACAAGATGTTGCCCGAACAATGAAAGCTGCAGACCCCAAAAATCCTTATCGAAATCAATTAACTCGTAAAATGCAATTGGAACGAACATTACCAGCTGTATATGGTAATTGTTTTTGGCCTGTTTATGAATTATTGAAAAATAACGGAGGAATTGCCGACAGTTTGAAAACAAATTATCATAAATATCCGGCATTGATTCCCGCATATTTGCACATGCATGATAAAAGCCCCAAAGATGTAAAATCATTAAAAGCGGAATGGACGGCTCAGGGTTATTTCCTGAAATGGAAGCGGAATGGAAACCCAAAAGACCCGAAGAAAGCACAATATTATGTTATTTACTGTTTCGACGACAAGGAAAAAGTGGACTTGGAAAATCCGTCTAAGGTTGTAGCCATTACTCGCGAAACATCTTATTTTTTACCTTATGAAAATGGCAAGAAGAAGTATAAATATGTGGTAACTTCCGTTGACCGTTTTCACAATGAAACGAAAAAAGGAAAATCCAAAACGGTGAGCTTATAGATAAGAAAAATTTATTTCATTCGGATTCGCCATTCTTGTGGATACAGATTATTTGCTCGATTCCCGATATTTTTGACAAATCCTAATGGTTGATTTTGAAAAGAAACCAAAAGATAATTTTTTGGCAAATGCAGAGGAATATCCGAAAAAGACTCTTTTCGAAGATATTTGAGTGCGGTTTCTTTATCCAATTCCCAAATTGGAAAAGCATTTGCTGCAATCACATTTGAAAGTGCTAAAGCATGAGCCGGGATGATGTCTTTTCCTTTTATTTCGCCAAGCGAAACACCGGCATGAATGATTTTCAGATGTTCCTCTAGTAATTTATAACTTTCCAAATGAATATTTGGAATGGCGCGAAAAGAATTGTTTTCAGAAAGAAACGTAAAATCTTCCGGTTGATTAATCCAGCTTTTTAGCAGCTCCGGAATGACATTTTTTTTGTCATTGCGATTTTTTTGTTTTCTCTTTTCAGGTCTTTCTTGACCTTCATTTTTTCGGATAGCTGCAATGAAAAAACCTTCTCCTTTGGATTGGTGTGGCATAAAACGATGAGGCTGTTCGACTATTTCTGCTCCAAGTTCATCACAAAACCAATGAATATTATCTTCGTTTTCTTCCCGATTATAGGTGCAAGTACTGTAAATCAATAAACCGCCGGGCAATAAAGAAGGCCAAACATCCGCGATAATTCTTCGTTGTCGTTCCGCGCAAAGTTGCACATTGTGGACAGACCATTCATTGATGGAGGCCGGGTCTTTCCGAAACATTCCCTCTCCAGAGCATGGAACATCAGCAACAATCACATCAAATAACTCTTTTATTTTTCCGATATTTGCAGGGTCATTATTGGTTACAATTACATTCGGATTTCCCCATTTAATCAAATTTTCAGCCAAGATATAAGAGCGCGACCGAATAACTTCATTTGAAACAAGTAAACTTCCTTCGGGAAGAACCGCAGCTAATTGAGTTGATTTTCCTCCGGGAGCCGCACATAAATCCAGCACTTTCACCGACTGAGTAACCTGATTTTTGATTAGTTGCTCCAAATACATTGAAGAGGCTTCTTGTACATAATAACATCCTGCGTGAAAAAGAGGGTCTAATGTAAAAGACGGACGTGCACTTAGATAATATGCATGAGAAGCCCAAGGTATTTCAGTAAATTCTATATCTTCAAAAGTAGGAGTAACTTTTTCCTTTTTCGGATTCAATCGAATACTAGTAGGGGCATTTTCGCTTAATGCTTGTTCAAAAAGACTCCATTCTTCACCAAGAAGAATTTTGGTGCGGGAAATAAATGCTTCAGGTAAGTTCATTGTTACTGTTTGTTCTTTTTAAGCTTTAAAATTAGATTCTCTTTCAGTGATTTTCCCTTATCAGTCAATCTATAACGCTGTTGCGGATGATTCAAATTGTTCGGATATTTCATAGTGACATAACCTTGCTGTATTGCCGGATTGAGATAGTTGTCGATGAAATTCTCTCGATGTTTTAGCCCAATCAACTTTTGAATATCGGTTCTTTTAGCATCTTCATCAATAACCCAAACAGTTTTTTGTATGTATTCCATTGTTTCATCCGTAACTTGTCCGGTAACTTGTCCGGTAACTTGCTCGGGAAGTTGTCCGGTTTCATCCTTTAGTAACTTCCCTTTTACAGTCAAAATATAGTGTTGTTGAGGATGATTCGGACTGTTCGGATATTTCATAGCAATATAGCCTTGCTGTATTGCGGGATTAATATAATTCTCAATAACGGTCTCACGGCGCTTTAATCCAAGGAATTCTTGAATTTCTGCTCTTTTGATGTCATCATTTATTGCCCAAACAACTCTTTTAATACATTCTAAAGTGTCATCTCTAACTTGTCCGGTAACTTGCTCGGTAAGTTGTCCGGCAACTTGTCCGGTTTCGTCCTTTAATAACTTCCCTTTTACAGTCAAAATATAGTGTTGTTGTGGGTGATTTGGACTGTTCGGATATTTCATAGCAATATAACCTTGCTGTATTGCGGGATTAATATAATTCTCAATAACGGTCTCACGGCGCTTTAATCCAAGGAATTCTTGAATTTCTGCTCTTTTGATGTCATCGTTTATAGCCCAAACAACTCTTTTAATACATTCTAAAGTGTCATCTTTAACTTGTCCGGTAACTTGCCCGGTAAGTTGTCCGGCAACTTGTCCGGTTTCTTCTACATTTTTTCTCCAAATAATCGTTTTGAAAATTTCTTCCTGTACAAATTCGGGAGCCTTTTCTAATCCAGCTTCTTTGCACCAACGAATAATATCTCCAGTACCGGTTCCCATTCGTTCGATATAGCCAGCCAAATACATTGGTTCGGCTAACAATAAATTAGCTGGAATGGAATTATGTGGTTTGCGAAGCTTGTCTGGAGTTAATCCGAATGGCAAATGTCCCGGGTTCCAGATTTCGAGACGATCTTTGAAAAGCATTATTTGGACACTTCCATTACTCGTATAATCTCGATGAGCAACAGCATTTACGATTGCTTCAGCGACTGCAGCGCGCGGAATTTCATAATTAACGGGAACATGTGTATCTTCATCTCTGGTTCCAACTTCCAAGTTAATTTTAGAAAGAACGAAATCAACGGCTTTGTCTACCAATTGAAATACATCACCTTTGTAAACTTGATAGGAAGGAATGGGCTTCGTGATTTCTTTTCCGTGGAAATGAGCGCATCGAATTTCTGATGCTAGAAAGAAGCGTTGAGGCTGTTTCCCAAATAACAAAATGGCAGCATTGGAAACACAATTATCTTTTAATAAGTTCAAATGAGTTAATATTGTTTTTGGGGAAGAATCAATTGATAATGGAAAATTCCTTTTGGACTTAGACAAAGTCACAAAATTTTGGATTTTATCTGCATCTAAGTCATCAATTGTTGCTTCTTTATTTAAGGTAGCATCAAAAGGAGCTGTTCTAATATGTTCTGTTTCCTCTAAATAACGAATCAAAGAACTATATGTTGCCGCTTTTAAATCTTGAATTGAGGAAATTTGTTTTCGAACCACTAATTGTTCGGCTTTTTCGATTAAAGCTGCTTCTTTTGGATTTCGCTCCGAAGAATCGTGATGAGAAATAAAAATCAAGCGCGTTTTATGAAGAAGTCCAGCATGATCAAATTCTCGTTCTGTAGGGGAAATGCCTTCAGAATCCTCATAGCCATATTCTTTTCCAAGTAATCCAATATAAATATCACATTGTTCTACTTCTGTCAAATAAATTGTTGATGCTAAATGATTGTTTGCAGGAATTTTTTCAAAGATAAACGGTTCGAAAAATAACCCAAGCAAAGCGTCCGATATCAAATAGTCAAACAGCATTTGACGTTCTTCTGAAAACTCAGATTGGACACTACTTATAAAAACTCGAAGCTTTTTCATTTGGAATATTTGTTAGTCAAGATTATTGTTTTGTAAATTTCATCTAAAAATGATATTTGACAAAAGTAATGTTTCTTTAACAAAAAGGCAAAATAGTTTTAGATATTTTAATATTGACAGTCAATTATTTCTTGGAAAAAGTGTCAAGAAGGAAAATTATCTCTTAACAGCCCAACCAGAATGAGCAATTATGCGATAATTGTAGTACTTTTGCAAAAAATACAATTTATGTCAGCAAGTCTGTTTCTTATACCAGTTACTTTAGGAGAGTCTGAAATTTCTCAAGTTCTTCCATCTTATAACAGAGAAATAATACTATCAATTAAACATTTTGTTGTCGAAAATATTCGGACTGCGCGCCGCTTTCTGAAACAAACTGATTCGTCTATTTCAATTGACGAGCTGACTTTTTATACATTGAATAAACATACGTCTAAAGAAGAATTATCAGATTTTTTGAGTCCGATAAAAGATGGTTATTCCGTAGGGATTATCTCTGAAGCGGGATGTCCGGCGATTGCGGATCCGGGAGCGGATGTTGTTTCTATCGCACAGCAAAAAAACATCAAAGTTGTACCTTTAGTTGGTCCGTCTTCCATTTTGCTGGCGTTGATGGCTTCGGGATTTAACGGGCAGAGTTTTGCTTTTCATGGATATTTGCCCATTGATGGTGAGCAACGAAATAAATCGTTAAAGGCTTTAGAACAACGTATTTATTCTGAAAATCAGACGCAGTTGTTTATTGAAACGCCTTATCGGAACAATAAAATGGTGGAAGATATTTTGAAAATATGTAAACCTTCCACCAAATTATGTATTGCTGCAGATATTACGTTGGAAACGGAATTTATAAAAACGAAAAGCGTAAATGATTGGAAGAAAAATCTTCCGGAATTAGGGAAAAGACCTTGTATTTTCGCTTTGTACAAGTAAAACTATAAATATTCCTCTCCGTATTTCATATTTACATCGGCAACGAATTGTTTGATTCGCTGTTCTTCTGCTTTTTTGCAAATAAGCAAAACATTATCCGATTCAGCTACAATATAATCATCTAAACCTTGAATTACAGCGAGTTTCCCAGCAGTTAATGTGACTAAATTATCCGAACTTTCAATGAAGAGAGAGTTGCATTTCAATGTCGCATTTTGACAACTGTCTTTCTCTGACAAATCGTACAAAGAACCCCACGTTCCCAAGTCGGACCAACCAAAATCAGCCACCAACATATAAACATTATCGGCTTTTTCCATGATTCCATAATCAATGGAAATGTTTTGGCACATTGGGTATTCTTCTTTAATAAAAGTTTTTTCTTCCGGAGTATTATATTTCCCGAGACCTCTGCTGAAGCGAGTATTAATGTCAGGCAAGTGAAGGTGAAATGCCTCAATAATGTTTTTCACATTCCAAATAAATATTCCTGAATTCCAGAAAAAATCGCCACATTCGAAGAATATTTTTGCTAATTCCTGACTCGGTTTTTCGGTAAACGCTTTTACCTTTTGAATATTATCTTCACCTCCTTCTTTCGTTTGGATATAACCATAACCTGTTTCAGGGCGACTTGGTTTTACTCCCAATGTTAATAAAGAAGGAAACTTACAGACAAAGTTCAAACCGGTTTGAATATTTTTCAAAAAATGCTGTTCTTGCAAAATTAAGTGATCGGCAGGAGTTACAACAATATTTGCATTCGGATTAATAGAATGAATCCGATAAGATGCATAAGCAATGCAAGGAGCTGTATTTCGTCGAGTCGGTTCTAATAGAATTTGATCTTCTCTTAATTCCGGAATTTGCTCTTTGACCAAATCTGCATAGATTTCGTTTGTTGCAATAAATATATTTTCAGTAGGAATTATTTGACTAAAACGATCGAAAGTTTGTTGCAAAAGAGAACGACCTGTACCAAAAAAATCAAGAAATTGTTTTGGCTTATTTTCCCGGCTAAAAGGCCAGAAACGACTACCTATTCCTCCGCTCATTATAACACAAAAATTATCTTTCATATATTTTGATTTTAATGTAAGTTTATTTACAGCAAATATAATTGTTAATTATTAAAGGAGCAAATTACATTAGTCGATAATTTGTACTTAGAACCATAAATTCGGTTCTTCTGTTGATTTGATCTGCAATTGCTTGTTCAATTGGGTCTAAAGTTTCAATAAATTCGGCATCCAGCAATTGACCTTCCGGAAGGAATTCATATTTTTCAGCCAAACTCTTGGTAACTGTTTTCGGAGTTGCTTTTCCATATCCTTTCGCGACTAGCCGATCTGATTCGATTCCTCCAAGAATCAAATAATCTACAACCGACTGCGCTCTTCGTTGAGAAAGGTTATCATTATAGGCTTCTGAGCCAATCCGATCTGTATGTGCAGATAATTCAATTGTAACATTGGGATTATCCTCTAACATAGTGATTATTTCTTCCAAAGCTTCTTTTGATTCGGAACGTAAAGTAGCTCTGTTAAAGTCATAAAAAATATTTTCAATCAACACGGGCTTGGAAATGGACGGAAGAGAGAAATCCACATAATAGGTTTCACTTTTTTCTTCATCGGGAACCGTTAATGTTTGTTTTTGATTCAAAAATCCGGGAGCACTTCCCATCATAACATATTCCATTCCGGGAACAACTTCCATTGTATAAGTGCCATCTCCTCGAGTGAAAATACGTTGATTTGTTCCATCTTTTCCCACAATACGAACTGTGGCTCCGGGAATTTCTTCTTCATCTCGATCCAAAACCCAGCCTTCTACATAGATATAGATTCCGGGTAAATCAAAAGAATAAATATGATCAGAACCTCTGTTATCATTGCGGTTGCTGCTGAAAAAACCGGATTCCTTTTTCCCCATAAAAGTGATACCGAAATCGTCTCCCAAACTATTTATTGGAGCTTGCATATTTTCTACTCGCCATTTGTTTCTGGTTGTCATTGTTGCTTTGAAAATATCTAAACCGCCCATTCCGGGATGTCCATTGGACGAAAAGTACAAAACACTGTCTGCTCGCATATAAGGGAACATTTCATCACCCGGAGTATTTATGTCCGGACCCAAATTTTCAGGGAAAGCAGAACCAATATCCCCGATAGGAATTCTCCAAATATCTTTTCCGCCGTATCCGCCTGTAATGTCTGAAATAAAATACAAATATCCGTCAGCGCCCACAGCGGGATGAGCTGCCATTGCCAGAGAATCTTTGAATATTTCGGCTTTTGTACCCGCTCCCCATTCAGCTCCGGAACGATTAGAAACTCTAATTTCTGCTGTTCGAGAAGCATCTTCTTCTTCCGCACAATAAGTATAATACATTTGCGAGCCATCCATTGAAAAAGAGGCTGTTCCTTCATCTAATTCTGTATTAATTCCACTTTCGATATGTTCCGGTTTTAGCCATTGCTTTCTCTCATCCTGTTTGACCAAAAAGAAATCATTATTTTTAATTCCGGTAATTGCACTTTTTTCGTCTCCCAATGTGCCTTTTCGGGAAGAAGAAAAGTACAATTGGTCATATTCATCGCCATAGAGCATCGGCGCAAACTCTCCATCTCGGGAATTCATTTTGTCCATTCTCTTTACGATGTATCGACTTGGGTTTTTTCTCCAAACAGGTGCTGATTGACATCCGATAATCCCATTTTTCGCGAGAACATTATTCGGAACTATTTCGAGAAAAGCGTTATATTGTTTTTCTGCTTCAGCGTATCGTCCTAGTTTGTGTAACATTTGCGCCTGATGCAGAATTGCGGAGCTGTCGGCATATTGATACCGAATAGCATTTGTATAGCCGCTTAATGCGCGAGTGGGATTATTGATTTTGCGATAACATTCGCCCATGTGAAAGGCAATGCTTCCTCGCAAATGAGTTTTTTTTGAGGACGTTTTTTGATAAACTTTTCTATATATCTGTGCTGCTTCGTAATATTCGCCTCTATCTTCTCGTGCAACGGCGTCACTTAATTTGGCAGTCTTACAAGAAGAAAACCAAAAAGGAATTAACAGCAATAAGAATAGATATTTTTCTCGCCCCATCAGATATATATTTACTTCATTTAAACTGATTTTCTGTATAATTATTGTAATTAAGACAAGACATATAAAAATAAAAAAATCCCCAACCATTTTTGAGCGAATAGTCAGGGAAATATGTAAAACAAAATTCAGTCCAATTTATTTATTTTCAGAAGTTTCTTCATCATCATCTTCTTCGTCATCTTCCTCCTCCTCGTCTTCTTCTTCTGTTTGCTGTTCCAATTGTTTTCTTCTTTCTTCAGCTTCTTGAATATTTCTTATTTCTTGAAGTTCTTTCTCTTCCTTTTCCTTTTCTTCCTTTTTTCCAGCCAATGAACTCCATATAAAAAAAGCAATAATGGCTCCAAAAATCAATTTTCCTCCAAAGGCATTCCAAAAACCAATTTGAGGCGATTTAGAGATATCTATTCCGAATTCTTCTTTCAGAAAATCGGCATCTTCTTCAGTTACATCGTATATCATTTTATTTGCCTTGTCAATAAAAGCATATTCTACCGAGCCGTAATTCCAAACGGGAATCCACATAAGAGAGAACTGCTTGTATGAAATCCCAAAATCAACATGAGAGCCACTGATTGTGATATCTTCAGGTAATTTTTCTTTTATTTCATAAGTTAAACCGTTGGAGTAAACGATAATTCCGCCGGCAGAGATTGTTTGTGCTATAAAAAGAAAAGAAACAATAGCAAAAACGGTTAAGAGTATCTTTTTCATAAAATAAGTAATTAATTGTAAATAAAATACAAAGATAGAGATTTTGTTAAATAAAATGGATAGATAACCATAAAAGAGAATGTCTCAAAATTGGGTTTAGCAACTAAATACTTTTGAGACATTCTCTTTTAATTCTAATAGTTCAATATTCCTCTTCGTTGAAAAAGAAATCTTCTTTACTTGGATAATCCGGCCAAATGTCTTCAATACATTCATATATTTCACCTTCATCTTCCATCTCTTGTAAATTCTCAACCACTTCTTGTGGGGCACCGGAACGCATCGCGAAGTCGATTAATTCATCTTTGGATGCCGGCCAAGGTGCATCTTCTAATTTTGAAGCTAATTCTAATGTCCAATACATAATTTCAATTTTTTCGCAAAAGTAAAAAAATATAACTTATTTGCAATAAGTTTGCCAAATAATTTCATCAAGATTATTAATAAAGCTTTGTTTTCTGGATAATAAGAAAAAATAATCAGATAATCGGTTTACATATTTTAACGCAATTGGGTCTACTTCGCTTTGTTCCAGTATTTTATAAATACATCTTTCCGCTCTTCTGCAAATCGTTCTACATACATGTGAAAAAGAGTTACTTTTTCCACCTCCGGGTAATATAAAATGTTTTTGAAGAGGTAAGAGTGCATCTATTTTATCCATTTCTTCTTCTAATAAATCCACTTCTTTTTGAGAAAGGCAGCAAGTTTTCACTTCATTCTCTGTCGCAAGATAAGCACCTAAAGTAAAAAGATTATATTGAATTTGTGTAAGAAATTCCCGATCTTCCCGATTATTTATTTCATCCAACAAACAAGCGACGAAAGAATTTAATTCATCGATTGTTCCATAGGCCTCAATGCGCGAATTTGTTTTAGGAACTTTTTTTCCTCCGACCAATGAGGTATAACCTTCGTCTCCTGCTCTTGTGTAAATTTTGCTTTTTTCCATGATTAAAATATACTTTATAATGCCTTTTGGGCAATTTTTTATTGAAAAAGACAACGCCTAATGCATATAAATCCATACTCACTCTTGATTGAGGATGGTTTTTCATTTTTTTCCAAAGATTTCTTCTATCTTTATTTGTTGCAATATCGTTGATAATAAATATTGTTGATTCGTCTACAAAAGGCTCACATAAACGAATAATTTTTTCAGTTTCCAGAGAATCCGGAAGCTGATTAATAAACAGTAAATCTATTTTGGTAAGAGAATTACAGATATTTTGTACCTGTTCACTATAATTACCTTCTATGAAATACAATTTATTCAAGTTGTGTGCCAATGCGAAATCTTTAGCCGGTTGCAACAGATTTGGGCGATTTTCGAAAGCATAACATTCTGTTTGCGTTCGAGATGCAAAAGCTAAATATAAACTCATAACACCCGTTGAACATCCGATTTGAAGAATGGTTTGACATTTGAAAAAGTTCACCATTCGAAACAAAAAAGCGCCATAATTAGGATGTTGAGTTTCCTTGCCTGTTATTGAACTTAAATTATTTTTATCACTTAGTAAATTTTTTCTAAAGGTTTCAATATCTTCAAAAGCATAAAAAGGAGCTTTTTCTTCAATTACTTTTGTAATCAAATTATAAGCAAAAGGAGAATGCACTCCATAGCCTTTGCGATAGAAAAGTTTTCGATACAATTTTATGCCTGGTATCAAAATGGGCAAATTATAACCGGTTTAGTTTGTTTATTCTTCTATTAATTTAAATGTATAACCTTGTTCTAAAAGCCATTCGATTGATTTAGGAAGGGCTTCTTTCATTCGGTCACCTGCTTTTATTGAATCATGGAAAACAATTATCGAACCATTTCTGGTGTGATTTTTCACATTCTCGAATACTTGTTCGGAAGTCATCAGGCGGCTGTAATCTCGAGTAACAACATCCCACATAATTACTTTGAACTGTCTTTTTACAAACCAAAACTGTGGCAGACGCATGTGTCCGTGAGGAGGTCTGAAAAGCTTACTTTTTATCAAAGTACTCGCCATTTTAACATCTTTCAAATAGGCTCTCGATGTTGTTTTCAATCCTTGCAAATGATGAAAAGTATGATTTCCCACCACATGTCCTTTGTCTATCACTTGCTGATAAATTTCGGGATATTTTCGAACATTATCACCAACACAGAAAAAAGTAGCCTTAATATTATATTTTTCCAATAACTCTAAAACCCAAGGCGTTATCTCTGGAATTGGACCATCATCAAAAGTTAAATATACAACTTTTTCTTTTGTCTTAAATCGCCAATGCGAACCATAGAAAAGAACTCGATATAAAAAAGGAGGTTGCTCTATTAACATAATTTATCTGTTTTGTCCACCTCTTTGTCCGCCTTTAACGAATTGCTCAAATTGTTCGATACTTGTAGCATATATATACGAATACTTTTCAAGATTCTCCGGATTATTTTCGGAAAAATAGTATAAAATATACCGCATAAAAGACAAATCGTTTCTCACATCTTTTAATACAGAAGCATATTGTCTTTTATTCAATCGATTATACCAATTTAGATTTTTTGCTGATATTTCAGCCAATTGCGTATATAAGTCATTGGCTTTTTCGCTTTTTCCAATTCGGTGATAAGCATCAGCCAATTCTCCTGTTGAATAATAATCGTAAGGAACATTGTATGAAGGAATTACTTTTAAGCAATAATCCACAACTTTTTCAGTTCTTTCCGCATCTCCTTCATCGGCTAATGTTTGTGCTAACTGTCCAAAAATAACACGGAAAGTCCGCGCCATTCTCGCGCTATTTTCATCTATATAAAGTCCCGGTTGCTCCAAGTTACCCCATTTGTATTTATTCATAACATTATCATACAAAACATCCGTATCAATTCGTTGTTTTCCTGCTGTTTCAAAAGGCATTATGCGGTAAGCAACTCCATCTTGACGGAAATAGGGTTCTAATCTCAAATATTGTTCGGATCCTACTGTGATAGCATAATACATCGGACGAGACCAATCTGCATTATTTCTCAACATTTCCAAAACCATCATTTCTTGTTTTCCTAAAAATCTTTTGGCATTTGCAGTTACCTCTCCTCTTTCATTCACTCTTTCTCCTAAGTCAACTAAAAGATGAGAAGAAATCCAGTCTGCATTTTCCGATTTTACCACTCCTGATGCAATTACACCAGCTGAATCGACCGGAATCGTAATTTTGTAAGTAGGAACATTATCCAATTCAAAGCCGTATCCGGGTAATCTTTTATCTCTGATATCGTCTGATTTAATGCGATCTAAAACTCTATCAACCTGCCAAGGCTCCGGATATTCATCAAAAAGATAAGCAACATCGTGTTTCCCTTGCACGTATTCGTGTTTTTTCCAGCTAATAGGAAGCGGTTGAGATTCATAAGATTCCCGTTTCATTTGATCAATATACCAATCGGTTTGCAAATAACTTAAATTACAAACGCGAACATCCGTGCGGAATCCTTCTACTTCTTGAGCGTACCATAATGGGAATGTATCATTATCGCCATTTGTGAAAATAATCGCATTCGGTTCGCAAGTCATTAAGTAATTCATTCCAAAATCACGAGCGATATATCTGTCTGAACGATCGTGATCGTCCCATGTTTGAGAAGCCATTTGCAAAGGAATCAACAAACACAAAAAGGTTCCTAAAGCGGCAGAAGCTGTGGCTGGAATTTTTGCATACTTATTTAATCCTCTAATCACTCCAGCGGCACCAATCCCAATCCAGATACAAAACGCATAAAATGAGCCGGCATAAGCATAATCTCGTTCACGCGGTTGGTAAGGCGCTTGATTTAAGTAAATAACAATCGCCAATCCGGTCATAAAGAACAAGAAGAAAGTTACCCAAAATTGTTCAGCCCCTCTTTTCCCTGAATAAACTTGAAAGAGAATACCTAAAATTCCAAGCAATAAAGGAAGCATATAATATTTATTGTGACCTTTATTTTTAGCAATACTATCCGGCATATTATCTTGAGGGCCGGCAAGCGCAGTATCAATAAATTTGAAACCGGTAATCCAATTTCCGTTGGAAACTTCGCCATGTCCTTGAATATCATTTTGTCTTCCAGAGAAATTCCACATGAAATAACGCCAATACATGAAATTTACCTGATAATCAAAGAAGTAACGCAAATTTTCTCCAAAAGTAGGTTTGACGACCCATTTGCCTCCTCCTTGACCCGGAACTCTCACGCGTTTTCCTTTAAAATTAGACCATTCTTTGTAGGCTTGTATGTGATGCGCTTCGCTACTGTGCATTCGAGGAAATAAAGTATTTAATTCATCTACATAGATGTATTTCTTTTTGGGTTCAGATTTATATCTATCTTTTTCCGATGCGTCTTTTTTAGGAATTTGCGACCAAATAGGACCTCTGTTTTTCGTAACAGCTTCCATCATTCCATTTTTGTTTTCATATTTCACTTCGGAAACAAAGGTTCGTCCATGAAACAAAGGAGTTTCTCCATATTGTTCGCGACTTAAATAAGTTCTTAAAGTGAATATATCTACCGGTGAATTTTGATCCATTGGCGGATTTGCTGCCGATCGAATCATAATTAACGCATAAGAAGAATAGCCAATTGTAATGACAAATAAGCCAATTAAGATTGTATTTAATGCAACCGGATTTATTTTTTTTGACCAAAATAAATAGACAAATAATACGGCAATAATAAATAATCCAATAAATATACCTGACGGTGAACCATCTCCAATGAAAGGAATTCCTAATAAAGAAACAGCTATTAAAAAAGCAATTTTAGCTCTTTCCAGATTTTTATTTTCTTGCATGGTTTCCCAAATAGCCCAAGTTAGAATGCCGAAAACAAGAACTAAATAAAATAGAACACCAGTATTATAAGGTAAGCCCAATGTATTAACAAAGAACAATTCAAACCATCCGCAAACTTCGACTAATCCTTGAACTAATCCATAAAGGATAGCCGCTAAAATACCAAAAGAAATCAATAACGCAATTCCCGCTCCTTTTAATGTTGGATTGGCATTTTTACGGAAATAATAAACCAATACAATTGCAGGAATACAAAGCAGATTCAATAAGTGAATCGCAATTGAAACTCCCATTAAATAGGCAATTAAAATAAGCCATTTATCAGAATGAGGTTCATCCGCAACATCTTCCCATTTCAAAATAAGCCAGAAAACGAAAGCAGTCATCAAAGATGAAAACGCATACACTTCTCCTTCAACCGCAGAAAACCAAAATGTGTCGGAAAAAGTATAAGCTAAAGCACCTACTGCGCCTGCTCCTAAAACAGTGATTAATTGCCCCAAACTCATTTCGTCTTTTGGGCCATTTTTAACAATGAGTTTTTTTGTTAAATGTGTAATGGTCCAAAACAATAAGAGAATAGTCAGCGCACTAAAAATAGCGGATAAAGCATTCAACATCAAAGCTACCTGAGACGGGTCTGATGCTAAATGGGAAAAAAGATTACCCATAAGCATAAAAATAGGAGCCCCGGGTGGATGCCCGACTTCCAATTTATATGCGGAAGTAATAAATTCGCCACAATCCCAAAAACTAGTTGTGGGCTCTATTGTCATTAAATAAACAACTGCTGCAATGGTAAATACTATCCATCCGGAAATATTGTTTGCTAATTGGTACCTTTTCATTTTAATATTTTGTTGCGTTTTAATCACTTAAGTGTTCAATTTGGCTGGCAAAGATAGGAAACTTAATTAAAACTAGAAGAATTTGAACTTTATTTTTTAACGAGACTATATGGAATGACTTAATTTTTCGGTAAAGCATATACTTATGAGCCAAAAAATTAAGATAATTACAAAGGAATAAAAACATTTTTTGTTTTTATGAATTTTTGTGCTACTTTTGTGAGTCTTAACATTGAAAAGGCGAAATGTTTATGGCCTTTTTTTTGTACTGATTGATAGCAGCAGTAGTAAGCAATTGCTTTTTTTGTTGCTAACTAACAAGTAAAGAATAAAATACACAATAAATTTATAACTTATGAAGACAAGAAAAATATTGGCATTACTGACCTTATGTCTGGTTTGTTCCTTTCAGACATATGCGTACGATTTTACGGTAAGTGGAATCTATTATAATTATATCTCCGGAACAGATCAAGTAGAAGTAACTTATGTGAACCAAAATCATAATCATAATAGTTATGCCTATAGCTTAGATATTGTTATTCCCGGTACCGTAACTTATTCCGGAAAAGTTTATACTGTAAATAGTATAGGAAATTCTGCTTTTTATAATTGTAGTGCTCTTACATCTGTTACTATTTCTGCAAATATAACCAGCATTGGAAGTTTTGCATTTAAAGACTGTCGCAGTCTTACTTTTCTTGTTATTCCTAATAGTGTAACGAGTATTGGAGAATCAGCTTTTCAAGGTTGTACAAAATTGACTTCAATAACTCTTCCATCAGGTATAACTAGCCTTGAAGCAGATCTTTTTAGCGGTTGTACCGCTCTGACTTCAATTAGTATTCCTGCAAATATTACAACTATTGGAAATGCAGTTTTTCATAGTTGCAATAGTTTGACATCTATTACAATTCCTTCGGCAGTAACTGTAATGGGAAATTCAGTATTTGAAGGTTGTTCATCATTGACTTCGGTTACACTTTCCAGCAATTTGGCAAATATCGGCAACTCTGTATTTGGCGGTTGCACCAGTCTTTCATCTATTGTATTGCCGGGAAAAGTGGCTGCAATTGGCGAATATGCATTTGCCGGCTGTAGTGCTCTTTCTTCTGTAAGTATACCTAACAGCGTATTAACAATCGGAAATCATGCCTTTTTTAATTGCAGATCTTTAACATCGATTTCTATTCCAGCAGGCGTGACCAGTATTGGAAGTTCTGCTTTTTGGGGATCTCCAGCTGTACTTTTATTGCGCTAATTTTTCAGTTTAGAAATTTTTAACAAAATAATAAAAACTTACCACTAGTTAATCTAGTGGTAAGTTTTTTCATTTTAAATTAGAAAAATGGCATCTGAAGCGAGAACTTAGTCCTAAATTTTCCATACAATAAATATCCAGTACAAATTATTAAACAAATAATTGTATCTTTGTATTTCATGGACATTAATTATTGTTTGTAATAATTTTTATGACAAGACTATTGAAAAACATATTTTTGTTGATCATATTGCAATTTTGTTCTTTTTCCGTTCTTTTTTCACAGAATAAGATCGGACTTCAATTTAATTCATTTGAAGTTATTCCTGAAGAAAGAACCGGATTGAATCTTACCCCTTCTAAAGCGTTCACTTTTTCAGAAGGGTTTTCGATGTCTTTTGATGTTCGCTTTCTTTCGGATTTGAATTTCAATTATGGCCATATTTTTCGGATTGTAAGTCGGGATCAACATTATATCGATTTTCTTATAAAAGGAAGGAATTTGAAAGTTGCTTATTCATTGGGCGAAATAATTTTGGATTGCACTTTTGATGAAGTTGGGTTTCATTATGATGATTTTTTGCATTTTGATATAAAATTGGATACTAAAAATCAATTACTAACAATTACGATAGGCGATCAAATTTTTTCTACAAAAGAAATTGCATTTGAGGAATTTAAAAAAGTATGTATTTATTTTGGCAAATGCGATGATTGTCAACCGCAGGTTATTGATATTCCGAAAGTGATTATAAAAGAAATTCGGATAAATGATTTAAACAACAAACCGATTTATTATTGGCCATTATCTAAACATACTTCAACCGGCGTTTACGATGAATTAAAAAAACACTTTGCAAGAACGGAAAATCCGCATTGGTTTTTGGATGAACATGCTTTTTGGAAAAAAACCGTATCATTTAGTACGCGAAGAAATCCCCAAGTAACTTACAATTTGAAAGAAAAACAACTTGTCATTTTTGATAAGGATAAACTTTTTTCATACGATATCGATTCACAAACATTAACCGAAGAGAAACTGCAAGCCGGCATTATTAATCGAGTTTACACCAATCAAACGATTTATAATCCATTAACAGAATCTTATTATTTCTATGTAGATCCGGATAAAGACGTTTTTTCCTATGATCCGGAAGTAAAAAAGTGGTTAGATAATTCGGTTTGGAGTACAAGAAATAACTATTCACATCATAATAAATTAATTAGTCCAATTGATAGTTCCCTTTATATTTTTGGAGGCTACGGTCATCATCTTTTCCAAAATGAAATCAATAAATACGATTTTAGGACTCAAAAGTGGGAACAATTATTTTTTCAAGGCGACTCAATCTCTCCTCGTTATTTGAGTGGATTGGGAAAAAAGAATGATAGCGAAATTTTGATTTTTGGCGGTTATGGAAGCGAATCCGGAAGACAAGAATTATATGCTCAATATTATTATGATTTGTATTCTGTAGATATGAATACGATGACCACGAAAAAAATTTGGGAGTTACCTTTTGTGGAGACTGATTTTGTTGTCGGAAATTCATTGGTTGTCGATACTTTGAACAACCGTTTTTATGCTTTGTGTTTTCCTCGACAATTATATAATACCTCTATTTTCATTGCTGAATTTTCCCTTGAAAAACCGGAATACAGAATATTGGCAGATAGTATTCCTTTTAATTTTCAAGACACCTATTCGTATGCCGATTTATTTCTTACAGAAGAAAAGGACGAATTGCTTGCTGTGACTTATTCTTCAACAAGGACAGATTCAATTACAACTGTATCTGTTCATTCACTTGCATATCCACCATTAACAGAAGCCGAATTATATCAGGATGTTGAAGAAAGTAGATTTGGATTCTTTTTATTTATTTTGGTTAGTATTTTTATTTTATTTTTTGTTTTTGCCTATGTTATTTATCGGAAAAAACAAGAAAAACACCAACTGGCGAAACAAAATGGTTCGGATTTTCAGTTAGAAAAGGACATCGAACTTCCAACTGTTTCTCCTGAAAAGGTAAATCTTTTTGACGAAAGACCAATTCTTCCTAAATCCGAAGTTCTTTTCTTCGGCTATTTTAGAGTAATAGATCAGAAAGGCGATGATATTTCAAAAGAATTTTCGCCCTTGCTGAAACAATTATTTCTTCTTATTTTCTTGAATACGATAAAAAGTGAGGGAAAAGGAATTTCATCTTTTCATATAAAGGAAATATTGTGGTTTGACAAAAGTCGGGAAAGTGCGAAAAACAATATGGCTGTGTTTTTAAGCAAATTGAGAGCCATTTTCAAACAAGTGGGTCATATTGAAATTAAGCACAAAGATTCTTATTGGACCATTGAACTTGGAGACGGAATTTTTTGTGATTACAAAAATGCTCTGTTGTTAATGAAGCAATTAAGAGAGAATCCAAAGCAAAATGCGGATAATTTAAGAAAATTGTTATCAATCACATCTTCCGGAGGAATATTGCCTAATATTCAATTTGATTGGCTGGATTCTTTCAAAGCAAATTTTTCCAATGAGCTAATAGATCTTTTAATTGATTATGTAAAAGCAAATAAGGGAATTTCGATCAATGAATCGATAGAAATTGCCGATGCTATTTTCATTCATGACTCATTGAATGAAGATGCACTAAAATTAAAATGTACTGCACTAATAAAAATGGGGAAAAATGGTTTAGCCAAAGGAACTTACACCCAATTTTCAAAAGAATATTTAACCTCTCTCGGAATACAATTTAACCAAACATTTGAGCAAATAATATCTGATAATTGAATTAAAGTAATTTTTTTTTAGCCATTAAGGTCTTTGTTATGGTTTTTATTAATCCGTAAAATCAATCTTTGTTAAAAAATCCGATAATAGTAAATCTTTCAACAAGAACTAAAAATTCTTCAACATTTACTAAAAGTTACTTTTATAAGGAGATTTTACATTTGTACTTATTATTAGTTATATAAATACAAGAGAACAAAAAACATGAAAAACAAAGTTAACTTATCTATTCGATTGATTATTTATCAATCCTTTTTCTTGCTATTCGCATTTCCAATGCAAGTATTTTCTCAGCTAAACCCGGCTGATGCGACTCCTAAGTATGAAATCCCTGATTTGAAATATCCTTCAGCGGATGCATTTGTTATTACCTATAATGTAATGGACTATGGTGCAGATAATACAGGAGCGACAGATAATAGTGCTTTATTTACAGCGCTATTAAGAAAATTAGGAACAACAGCAGGCAATGGCGGAGTGGGCAATGGCGGAGTCTTATTTTTGCCGGAAGGTAAATACCTTGTCAATTCGAGTTTAACAATTCCCAAAGGAGTAACCATTCGAGGCGAGTGGAAAAAGCCGGAAAAAGGAAAACCCATTGTTGGAACAATCATTATGACCAATTTGGGAAGAAATAATGAAGCTGAAAGTAATGCTTTAATTAAATTGCAACCGTCGGCCGCAGTAAAAGATTTAGCATTTTGGTATCCAGAACAAAAAGCGGATAATATTGTTCCTTATCCACCAACAATCCTTTGGGGATCGCCCGGATATTTTGGAAACGAATATTGTGTGGCTCAAAATGTAACGTTAATCAACTCATACAGTGGAGTAATCTTTTCTAGACAAAATGGAGGAGGAGCTCCAAATGCTTTTGGAATATATGGAACACCTTTAAAAAGAGGAATTGAAATTGATAATATTGCAGAAGTAGGACGTGTAGAAGGCGTTGATTTTTCTCCGGAATATTGGATTGGCTCAGGTTTGAAAGATGCTCCAGCAAGTGAATCCTCAATCAAAAAATGGATTCAAAACAATGGAACGGGTATCGTAATGCGTCGAAATGACTGGTCTTACACCACAGATATAAACGTAGACGGTTATTTTATCGGTTTTCACGCGGTGACTTCAATGGTGGGAGACAGATCATCTAAGCCCAACGGACAAAACTACAAAATGAATTTTACAAACTGTAAAACAGCTGTTTATGCAGAAGATCCGCAATCAGTTGGAGTAATGTTTCACGATGTAAATATCGTTGATTGCGAATATGGTCTTTTTGTTCCCCGATATGCCGGAGGAACAGTCCAATTGAGCAACTGGAATATCAAAGCGGATAAATATGCTATCGGAATTGATTCCAATAGTTCAACAAATGTATTATTCAACCAATCGACAATTACTTCCGGAAAAATCGAAGCATTAGGAGGCACATTAGTAATTATAGATTCGGATATAAATAATGAAGCTCCACAAATTAAAATTGGAGCCGAATCGAGAGCAATTATAACCGGAAATCGATTTGCAGAAGAAGTTGAAATTGAAAATAAATCCATGTATGAATGTCAAATCGATCATGAACCCATTGCTGATTTGAAAAAAATACCTGAATTTCCGTATAAAGATCCGCAAACCATTAAACAAAAACCCAATCGAATTGCTTTGTATGTAGTTACAGCAGATGAATTTGGCGCAAAACCAAATGACGATACAATTGATAACACACAAGCGATACAAAAAGCCTTGGATAAAGCAAAAGCAGACGGCGGAGGAATTGTGTATCTTCCCGTTGGAAAATATAGAGTATTGGGACATTTAACAATCCCTTCCGGAGTAGAATTAAAAGGTTCTATGGATGTTGGTTCCGTTCCGACAGGTCCCGGAAGTATTTTGGAAGTTTATGAAAACAAAGGAAATCCAACCGGAACTCCATTTCTTGCATTAGAAGAAAACAGCGGAATTAGAGGAGTTGTGTTCAATTATCCGGAACAAAAATTCACAGATATTCTTGCCGGAACGGGTAGGGACGCAATAATTAATCCTCACGAATATCCTTACACCATACAAGTAAAAGGAAAAGACGTGTACATTGTAAATGTTGGTTTCCGGACAGTTTTTAGCGGCATTGATTTATTCACACATAAATGCGACAACGTTTACATTGAATATCCTTCCGGACACATGTTTACGAATGGAATTCGCATTGGCGGAGGAACTGAAAACGCGAGAATCTGCAATGCTCAATTTAACACAATCGGATATGCTTGCGGACAAGAAACAAAATTTGGTTGTTGGCCCAATTCGCCTATTGATCAGCCTTCAAGCATGAAAGAAGACAATATGCCTGCTTATCGTCAAAACTGGCGCGATCTTCACTTTTTCATTATCGAAGACTGTAAGAATTTGCTTTTATTCAATAATTTCCATTTTGGATGTAATGTTGGTACTGTGTTAGGAAGCGAAACTTCAGCTCCAACCGGAATTGCTATGGGTCATGGAATTGATTCGGCAATAAAAGCTTTGTATTTCAACCAAATAGGAGAAGAAGGTTTTGACTTTATCGGCTCACAAATTGTATCCACACGAGAAGAAGTTCCGGGAGGAGGAAATGCCGCTCGATATATCCAAACCAGTTCAGATTTTACAGGAGAAGTAACTTTATTCAGTGCTGACTTTTGGGGACAACCTTATTACGCTGTGGAATTGGGCGGAGGTATTCTTAATTTTCAAACAGCCAGATTTGACAACTTAGGTTCTCAAAGATTTGTAGAAGTGGATACAACTAAAGAAAGTGAAATTCGCATTTGGGGCTCTTCAATCAAACCGGAAACCGGCAGAACGCAGGTTAATGTTGGAGGCGAAAGTCACTTTTTCGCAGAATCTTCAATCATTGATTCCGGAAGTACGAATGCCGACCTTTTTGCCAGTTACATCTTCAATTTAAGCAATAGCTCGAAAATCGTTTTTGAAAACGAAATTGACAGAACCAATTGGATTGCAACAGCATCTAAAAACAACAATAATGCAATAAGAGCAATTGATGATGATGCAAGTACGAGATGGGATACCAGTTCAAGTATGCAACCCGGAGATTGGTTTATGGTGAATATGCAAGAAGCTCAGACTTTCAACAAAATTCTATTAGATCAAGGAAGCAGCGGCGGAGATTACCCTCGCGGATACGAAGTTTATGTCTCAGATGATGAAAATGATTGGGGAGAAGCTATCGCAACAGGCAGAGGAACGTCTAATATGACAACAATAACTTTGTCTGAAACTCAAACAAAACAATTCATCAAAATACAGCAAACCGGTCAAGATGGACTTTACTGGTCTATTCACGAATTTTATATCGCTTTAATGGAGGATGAAGTAATTGAATATCCAACACCACTTCCTGTGTTAATCAATAAAGTTGAGATTCCAGATGTTAAAATATATACTTATGATGGACAATTATATGTTAAAGGATTAGCTGATAATGCTCGCATAAACATATATAATCTTTCAGGACAATTAGTTAAAGTAGCTAATAATAATACAGACGGATTTAGTGTTCAATTAACTTCCGGCGTGTATATTATTGTTGCTGATAATGGAGGTCAAGTGTATCGCCAAAAAGTAGTAATCAAATAATAAAAATTGACACATCGCTAAAAAAGGTGTGTAAGCCCCTAAGTCCTAAAGGATTTAGGGGTTTTTCTGTACTTTCTGCTTTCGTTTGGCATATCTTTCTCTTTACTTTGCCCTCCGACAGTTCGCGAAGTTTTTTAAGATTTCTTTTTGAAAATACAATCGTTTGTTTACTTTTGTAAAAGAAAGACATATAAAAACTATACTGACGTGTAGACTATATTATTCTGATCAATGAATCTGGTAAATTTATAAGGAATCGGAAGTAATAAGTCAAAGCATGTTTGTACCCTGTATAGGGCGCGGACTGTTTTTGCTTATTCTGATTTCGGGCTTACCAGAGCCTTCCGATTGGACGAGACAAAAAGGTGCTGCGTCCTTTTTTTATGCAGTCGGGGTTGCTGAAAAACGATTAGAGTAAGCAGAAAAAGCAGAAAAATTATGAATTCGTAAGTTCAATCCTTTGAATTATAACACTTTCCTAAAAAATCACTATATTTGTAGCATAATTATTGTGAATAAATAAATGACTTATTATTTGTTATCTGTGGCAAGCATTATTGAATGGTTGAAAAATCATTTACTTACTTGCCCTTCTAAATATTTTTTTCACATAGATTGCCCCGGTTGTGGACTGCAAAGAAGCATTATTGCTCTTTTAGAAGGTGATTTAGGAAAAAGTTTAGCTCTTTATCCGGCAACAATTCCAATGTTGATGTTGCTTATTTATACCGCGTTGCATTTGAAAATAAATTTTAAACAAGGAGCGAGTATCATAAAATGGGGCTACATAGGATGTACAGCTATTATTTTAATTTCTTATATTTGCAAAATATTGACACATAAAATTTTTGAATTATGACAACAAATCATGACTTCCCATTTGGAGATGAAATCAAGCCACAAGTTTCTTTACCCAACGCAACTGTCGTTCTTGTTTTAGGAATATTATCTATTCCCGGCTGTTGCTGCTATGGCGTTGGTTTAATTTTTGGAATTATTGCATTAGTAATGGCAAGTAGTTCAGCAAAATTATACAACTTCAATCCGGTTGCTTATACCGAAAGCTCATATAAGAATATGAATGCCGGAAAAATCTGTGCAATTATCGGAGTCATTTTTTCAGGACTAACAATTCTTATGTATATCGTAATGATTACGATGTTTGGATTTGAGATTTTTAGCGACCCATATATAATGTACGATTATTATGATATTCCTCGCCCATTTTAAGTTTTTAGAATACTAAAAATAGAGGCTGTATCAAAAAGTACCAATAGAACGCAGATAAAGCGGATTGGGCGGATGAGCGCGAAGGTGAATTTTATAAATTGCTAATAGCTAGCATATTAAAGCTTCATCATCTGCGATGATCCGCCTAATCCGTTTTATCTGCGTTCCATTGGCGACTTTTTGACACACCCTCGATTTTTTCAGTGTATGTTTTATAGCATAACATTCTCATTGCTTTATTATCCATTTTTTTATAATTTGCGCAACATAATTAAAACACCAGTAAAATTATTGTTAAACCTAATATATTTGGATATCATGAAAGCGTATCAAACCAATGAAATTAAGAACATCGCGTTGATCGGTAGTTCTGGCTCGGGCAAAACCACTCTCTCAGAAGCAATGCTTTACGAGAGTGGAGTTATAAAACGGAGAGGCACAGTAGATGGGAAAAATACTGTCTCTGATTATTTCCCGGTAGAAAAGGAGTATGGTTATTCTGTTTTTTCAACCGTATTCGCAGTTGAATGGAATAACAAAAAATTAAATTTTGTAGATTGTCCAGGATCCGATGATTTTGCCGGAGCTGCAGTTTCTGCATTGAATGTAACAGACACTGCCCTAATGGTAATCAATGGTCAATATGGCGTTGAAGTTGGAACAATTAATATGTTCCGCAATACGGAAAATTTGGCGAAACCGGTTATCTTCCTTGTCAACCAATTGGACAAAGACAATACCGATTTTGATACAATATTGACTCAATTGAAAGAAACCTACGGAAATAAGGTGGTTCAAATTCAATATCCAATTCAAACCGGCCAAAACTTTCATCAAATGGTCGATGTTTTGAAAATGAAAATGTATCAATGGAAACCTGAAGGCGGAACTCCTGATATTCTAGAAATTCCTGATTCCGAAATAGAAAAAGCAAAAGAATTACATAACGCTCTAGTTGAAGCTGCTGCTGAAAATGACGAAGCCTTAATGGAAAAATTCTTTGACAAAGGAAGTCTAAGCGAAGATGAAATGCGCGAAGGAATACGCAAAGGTCTTATTGTTCGTGGAATGTATCCGGTTCTTTGTGCATCCGCAGAAAAAGACATGGGCGTTCGCCGATTGATGGAATTTTTAGGAAACAATGTTCCTTTCGTGAGTGAAATGCCGGCTTATAAAAATACAGAAGGAAAGGATATTGCACCCGATTCAAAAGCACCAACAAGTGTTTTTGTCTTTAAAACAACTGTTGAACCACATATCGGACGAGTATCTTATTTCAAGGTAATGTCGGGAACAATAAAAGCAGGAGAAGATTTATTGAATGAAGATCGCGGATCTAAAGAACGCATTTCTCAGCTGTTTGTCGTTGCAGGACAAAACCGGATGGAAGCTCCTGAATTGCATGCCGGAGATATTGGAGCAACCGTAAAATTAAAAGATGTAAGTACAGGTAATACCTTGAATGGAAAGGGAGCGGATAATAAGTTTGATTTCATTAAATATCCAAATTCCAAATATCGCCGTACAATCAAATCGGTTAACGAATCAGATTCTGAAAAATTAATGGAAATTCTTACTCGAATGAGAGCGGAAGATCCTACTTGGGTAGTTGAACAATCCAAAGAATTAAAACAAGTCATTCTTTCCGGTCAAGGAGAATTTCACTTGAAAACATTAAAATGGAGAATAGAAAACAACGATAAGTTGATGATTGAATTCGGAGAACCGAAAATTCCTTATCGCGAAACGATTACGAAGTCAGCACGGGCAGATTACCGACACAAAAAACAGTCCGGAGGTTCCGGTCAATTTGGAGAAGTTCATTTAATTATTGAACCTTTCCAAGAAGGAATGCCAATGCCGGAAGTATATAAATTTAATGGACAGGAATTTAAAATTCAAGCTCGTGATGTTCAGGAACATCCACTTGAATGGGGAGGAAAATTAGTCTTTGTAAACTCCATTGTAGGAGGTTCCATTGATGCTCGTTTCCTTCCTGCCATTTTGAAAGGTATTTTAGCTCGTTTGGAACAAGGCCCATTAACAGGCTCTTATGCTCGCGATGTTCGTGTGATTGTTTATGACGGAAAAATGCACCCGGTAGATTCAAATGAAATTTCATTTATGTTAGCCGGACGAAATGCCTTTTCAGAAGCATTTAAAAATGCCGGTCCGAAAATTCTAGAACCGGTTTACGATGTAGAAGTTTCTCTTCCAGCCGAATACATGGGAGATGTAATGGGAGACTTACAAGGTCGCCGGGCAATGATTATGGGAATGAGTTCAGAAAAAGGATACGAAAAGCTAATGGCAAAAGTTCCATTAAAAGAAATGAGCAATTATTCAACCTCTTTGAGTTCAATAACAGGAGGCCGAGCTTCATTTACCATGAAGTTTGCAGCCTACGAATTGGTACCAAGTGATGTTCAAGATAAATTATTGAAAGAATACGAAGCACAACAAGAAGCTGAATAGTATACTCAACAGCCGCCAATAGAACGCGGATGATACAGATTAAGCGGATTGTCACGGATTTTTACGCTGGCGCGGATTTGCAATCCGTGCCAAGCATTCGAAAATATTATTTATCATGGCATTCATTATAAAGGCACGGATTACAAATCCGCGCCAGCGAAATCTTATTTTTATTATCCGCAATAATCCGCTTAATCTGTGTCATCCGCGTTCTATTGGCTACTTTTAAAATCCACAAAAACAGGCAAGTGATCACTGTAACCACTTTCATACTTATAACCATGAAAAGTTTTCTTCGGTCGTTTTCCTCCGTGCGTTGTGTCTTCAACGAAAAGAAATTCCGCTTGAAAAATAGCAGCCGTTTCCGGTTGAACATGAAACGGATTAGTCGTTTTTAGTAAATTCCCCGAAACAATGATTTGGTCCAGAAAATTCCATTGGTCCCTAAATTTGTAACTGCCTATTTTACTGCTTTTTTCAATCGGAAGAAATAAATTGTAAAGGTCTTCTTTGTTTATTTCAGAGGAGATTTTTTTCGCATTCAATGTTTGAGAAATACTTTTATTGGAAGGTTCATCATTAAAATCGCCCATGATAAGAATATTAGCATTTTCTCGAACGGCAATCAGACTATCTACATTTTCCCGAACAACAGACGCGGCATATATTCGGTCGGGTTCGGATTCAAATTCGCCTCCTCTTCTGGAGGGAAAGTGACAAACAAAAACATCTAATGTATCTCCGGAAATTATTTCCCCGCTGACATGTAATATATCTCGCGTTTTTTTCTGAGGATTATTCGGAAACGAAAGATGAATATTATTCTGTTGGAGTAATTTAAATCTATCTCGCTGATAAAGTAACGCAACATCGATTCCTCTAGCGTCTTCAGATGAGGTTAAGACATATCGGTATTGCATCTTTTTGAGAGGAGAATAGCGAGTCAAATCGTTAATGACTTTTTCATTTTCGATTTCGCATATTCCGATTAATGCCGGAATTTCCCATTCACCAATAGCGGAAATAACTTTCGCTAAATTATTCAGTTTTTGGTAATAACGATAGGAAGTCCAACGGCGCAAACCTTCCGGAGTAAATTCGTCATCCTCTTTATCCGGTTCGTCCAGCGTATCAAACAGATTTTCCACATTGTAAAAAACAACTCTAAATGTATCCTGTCCGAAAACAACAACAGGAAAAAAGATTAACAGTAAAATAATAAGTTTTGGTTTCATAAAATATATTTTTTAATACCTAAGTTTCCTTTAAGGGTAATTTTCCCGGGGCAAACGTATTTAAATCTAATACTTCGCTAGCGCGGATTTGCAATCCGTGCTTTTTTGTGATATTTGGCACGGATTACAAATCCGCGCCAGCGAAGTCAGCAAAAGTCCCCTTCAGGGGAAACAACGTTCGGCGGAGCCAATTAGGGGTAATTTTCCCATTCATATCCTCCAATATCAGGACCTTCATCCAGAAAACGATTGATACCATTTATATCCAAGGATATTTTTTTTGCTATTTCAATATCCGCAACATTTTTTGCAGGAGAAATAGAATCCAATCGAAAATCATAAATAAAGTCATTTTTTTCGGGAACTTCCGACATGATGATTCTGAATTTAGGGTCTTTATTAATCACACAATTTACCACTTTTGCATTCGAATCATTTTCGTCATCATTTTCCGCTCCTTTATGAGGGAAAAGACAATTTTTGAAATAATACGAAAGGGAAGATTCATCGCTTTCATCAATCTTAATTTGAGAAGTCGACAGCTCTTTCATTCCCCAAATAATTGAGTTATAAAAATCAGCTTGTAATATAGGATAATATTCAAAAGCTTCATTTTCCGTATTAAAATAGGCATTAGACAAAACAACAGTCTCATTATCTGAATTTCCCCAGCCATATTCCATGCTGCTAAAATAATAATTAGCCAGCGTACAATGCGTAAAACTATATTTTCCTCCAATCAAGTTCAATAAAGCATCTTTAGAATTGGAAAATTCGCAGTTTTCAGCTTCAATATTGCAATTAATGGAGTTAATCAATATCCCTTTGAAATTAGTCATAACGACATTTTTCATTTTCATTTTAGACTTTGTTGGGTCAGATAATTGAAAATTCATTCCGTTTTTTCCATTTCGGATATACATATATTCCAATTCATTGTCGAAACTATTGGATTCAAATTGAAAACCGTTCCACTGACCGGGAATTAAATCATAAGGCAGACCAACAGTATAATCAAAACGGTCTCCTCGAATCACAATCGGATTTTCCGGTGTACCTTTGGCTTTTAACGTTCCTTTAACAATAATTTCAGCACCGCCATGCATGTAAAAAGAGATTCCTTCTTGTAAATGCAAAGTCGCACCTTCTTTTACAACCAAACTGTCATAAATAACAAATGGTTTAACATTGTTTAGCGTTGAATCCGAATAAATAGTAAGACCTTTCCATATTTCAGCATCCTGAGAAGACGCTTCCAACAAAACTTTTTGTTTTACTCCATTGGTAACAAAGACAATATAATCAGTAAAATATTCCGGTTCATTCGAATTATTTTTCGCCGGTTTAGCATCGACGAAAACAAAAAGACTATCTTTTTTCTGAATTTCAACATCTTCGAAAGAATCGCCGGAGCGTCCATCCACATTAATTTTAAATCCACTTTCATTTCCATTTTCAAGATAAATGGAGGAAATTAATAAAGCCTTTGAATTAGAATTATAAACTTTAAATGTCTGAAAAGGAGTATTAATTGTTGTAATAATTGTATCAAAGGCGATTGTATCCTGTGAAAAAGTAAGCAAATCGTTCGGGCTACTTGAATAATCGTCAAAACCGTCATTACAAGCATAAAAAAACGATGCCAATAAAATAAGAATTGGAAAAAAAATGATTATTTGTAACCTGCGCATATTTTTGAAATAAAAGTCTCTTATAAAACGGCTTTTATTTGGTTTTATTTTGCTGGAATTTCTTTTAAAAGTTCAACGAGGAATTTCCACCATTTTTCTACCGTTGAAATTTCCAATCTTTCATCAGGAGAATGCGCCCCCATAACCGTTGGACCGCAAGAAATCATATCCAATTTTGGATTTTTCTCAAGGAATAAACCACATTCCAATCCGGCATGAATAGAAATAATTTTTGCTTTTTCTCCAAAGAATTTTTCAAACACGGCTTTAGAAACACGCAAAACAGGAGAATCCGGATTGGGTTTCCAGCCCGGATAACCGTCTGAAGATTTTGCCTCTGCGCCAGCCAATTGAAATACGATTGTTACCATATTGACCGTATCATTTTTCAGTGATGCCGTTGAACTTCGTTGACTTGTCGTTACTATTATTTTTTGATTTTCTTTCATTTTCACGGAAGCCAAATTTGTAGAAGTTTCCACTGTTCCCGGCATATCCAAGCTCCAACCCATAACTCCATGAGGAAGAGCATATAAAGCTAAAATTAAATCAACACTCGTTTGCATATCAATCGAATGAGTCGGCGCATCTGTTGACTGAATTTGCAATTTGACATTTCTATCATCAAGAGGTAATTCATTTTCTAAATCCGCTTGCAAAATATTGAGCAAAATGATTGCTCTTTCTTTTGAAGCCATTGGAATACCAACAGTCGCGCTTGCTTCTCGCGCAATCGCATTATGTAAATTTCCGCCGTCAATTTTAGACAAAACAATCGGACTTTCCTGATGCAAAGAGTAAAGATATCGAGCTAAAATCTTATTTGCATTTCCCAATCCCACATGAATATCGCTACCCGAATGTCCTCCTTTTAACCCGGAAACTTCGACATCAAACCAAAAATAATTTTGTGGAGCTGGCGATAACTGATAGGAAAATGTTCCAATTGTATTTTTCCCTCCGGCGCAACCCACACAAAATTCGCCCCACTCCTCGCTATCCAAATTTAATAAAATATCTCCTTCGAGAAATTTCGGATTTAGAGCGTTTGCTCCGGTTAATCCGGTTTCTTCATCCGTAGTAAAAAGAGCGATTATCGGTCCATGCTCAATATCAGTAGAGGCTAAAATCGCTAAAGCAGCAGCCATTCCAATTCCGTCATCTGCGCCTAAAGTAGTTCCTTTGGCTTTTAACCATTCGCCATCAATGTAAGTTTGAATGGAATCCGTTTCAAAATTAAAACTAACATCGCTATTTTTTTCGCAAACCATATCAACATGAGATTGAAGAATGACCGTTTGCAAATTTTCCTTTCCCAAAGTAGCCGGTTTACGAATAATAACATTTAGTGCATCATCCTTTTCAAACTCTAAATGATATTCAGTAGCAAAATCAATAAGAAATTGAATAATCTTCCCTTCTTTTTTTGAAGGACGCGGTACTTTTGTAATTTCATCGAATAAATTCCATATTAAAGACGGATTTAAATTCCTAATTTCCATAATGAATAATATAAAGAGTCTATAAAAAACGATTTGAAAGGATAAAGAAACAAAAAAAAAGCAGAATTATCAAAGAAAATTAAGAAATTAACGATAAATTGATTTATATTTGCGTTCTCTAAACAGATGTTTTGAATGGGAACTGTCATTTTGTTATCGCTCATTTTGGTTTTTTTGAGTGTCTTATTTTTAGGAATAAATGTTTTTTTTACAAGAAACAGAAAATTTCCAAATACGCACGTAAGTGGGAATAAGGCATTGAAAGAAAAAGGAATCCGTTGCGCAACAACGCAGGATAGACAGGAACAAAAGAAGAAGAATTTATTTGATTTAATAAATATAGATAATACAATTTAATTTATACTCAACTTAGTGGTTTTATGAAAAATATTAAACACGCAATTAGTGGAATTTTTACAATAGCTGTTGTTATGTTGTTTTTTGCACAATGTAAAGATAACGGGTCTAATACTCAGGCAGAGGCTGTTGGAGATAGTGAAGCGTTTACGCACAGATTGCCGGTAGCTTATGTCGATGCAGATTCTTTATTGGCCCATTTGGACTTTTATAATAAGTTGATTGGGGCTTATGAAGACAAATTAAGCAAGCAAACTGCTTCAATAAGTTCAAGTTACGAGAAACTTCAAAATGAATGGATAAGTTTTGAGCAAAAAGCTCGGAACAATGCTTTTCTAAGTCAAGAGCGATTCCAACAAGAACAAACACGTATTCAACGGATGCAGCAAGATCTTGAAAAGAAGGCTGCTCAAATGGAACAAGAATTGGGTCTGGAACAAAGAATGATTCAGCAACAATTGTCCGATTCGCTTGCATTCGGTATCAAAGAATTTAATACTCCTCAAAAATATCAAATGATATTTACAAAAACAGGAAACAGTACGATTCTTTATGCTGACGAAAGTTACAATATCACAAATGATGTGATAGAATTTTTGAATAAAAGATTCAAATCGGAAGATTAAGGATATTTAGTTAAGTGCCGCAGGCACTTTGACCTCTCCCCCCGCCCTCCCCACAAGAGGAGGGAGCCAGTGTAAGACTGTTTTTGAACATTTGCAAATGATGTTCTTACGTAAAACCTAGCTCCCTCTCCTTGTGGAGAGGGCGGGGGGAGAGGTCTTTTAAACTTAACTCTATGACTTCAACTCTTGCAATAAGGATTGTCATCCCTTGTTATAATGAACCCGATGTAATGAATACCATTCGGAGTTTATTTAACTGCAAAAAAGGTCATTTCGGAGTTGAAATTATTGTTGTAGTCAATTCTTATCTCATCTCTCCGAATCCAGTTCGGGAAATCAATCAACAATCTTATCAACAGTTAGTGGATTTTGCCGAAATCCATAATTCTCCTGAATTTTATCTAAGCCCTCTTTATATCGAAGATATTCCCGGACATCAAACCGGTGCCGGTTTTCCACGCAAAATTGGAATGGATAAAGCTGTTGCGCAGTTCAAAGAGGAAGAAAATCCCCAAGGAATTATTGTAAGTTTAGATGCTGATTCTACAGTTGAAGAAAATTATTTAACCGAGATTTATCATTGTTTCAAAAAATGCAAATTAAAATCTGCTACAATTGAATTTCATCATCCAGTAGAACATTTGTCCGAAGATGACGAAATTCGCCAAGCAACTGAAGCTTACGAAGAATATTTACGATATTATCGTTTAGCGTTGGAATACATTGGCTATCCCTATGCTTATTATACCATTGGTTCTGCTTTTGCTGTTACAGCCAATGTTTATTCACAAGTTGGAGGAATGGGCAAACAACAAGCCGGAGAAGATTTTTATTTCCTTCAAAAAGTTTTCCCTTTGGGAAAAACGCAATTCATTGATACCACTTGTGTTTATCCCGCCGCCCGCCTTTCTGATAGGGTTCCTTTCGGAACCGGTCCGGCAATTGCCAAAATGATTGAAGAGAAAAATCTAAAAAGATATTCTTATCAAGTGGCAGCTTTCACGGAATTACGGCTTTTCTTTCAAAAAGTAGATTTATTCTTTGATTTTTCTCCAAAAGAAATAGAAAATGAATTACGCGCTTTACCTGTTTATATGCAATCTTTTCTGGAAGAAGACGATTTTGTGGAAAAATTAAGAGAAATTCGTCAACATACTGCTAACAAGATAAATTTCAGAAAGCGTTTTTTTCAATATTTTACGGCTTTCAAAATCCTAAAATACCTGAATTACATACATCCGAAATATTTTGCACTAGCCGAAGTTCACGAACAACTTTTGGAATTAAGAATTAAGAAGTAAAAATTAAGAATTGCGCAAAGCGCGGAAAAACAAGCCGCTTGCGGCGACATATTTGTATCCCCGGATTTTAATCCGGTGGAAATTAGCGAAGTCGAAGCACATCCCCTTCTGCGGGCACATAATCTCCTTTTTTCTTGTTTAATTTGTACAAGCGATCCAATTGAATACCATACATTTGGGATATTTTGTGCATTGATTCTCCAAGTTGAACAATGTGTTCAAAATAAGGTTTATCCGCTTTATTCTTTTTCTTCTCCAGATAAATAATATCTCCGGAACGAACAGGAAAACCTTCAAGAAGATCATTGTATTTGATGAGATCTTTCACTTTAGTATCCATATCGCTTGCAATTTTTTCATAACTATCATTCGTTCCCGCAATCACATAAAATAAACCGTGAGCTTTAAGAAGCGTTCGATTGTAAACAGGAACAGAAGGACTATTTTCCTTTTGGGGATTTCCCTTTGACTTTGATTTTTTATCTAGTTCGTATAATTTATAATCTTCAATCAGTTTTATTAATTTATTAGCATAAGACTTATCTGTCGCATATCCAGATGATTGAAGACCTTTAGCCCAAGCTTTATAGTTTTTAATATCCAATTTAAATAAACTGGCATAACGTTCTCTCTGTGTTAAAAATAGAGCATGATCTTCATACGAATCTTCTACATTACGATAACTTCTAAAACAGTCATTAGGACTATCATCTGCGCGATAAATTCGGTCTCCTTTCCAATTGGAATGACATTTAATACCAAAATGATTATTGCTTCTTTTCGCAAAATCACTAAGGCCGGCTCCCGATTCTAAAATTCCTTGAGCGATAGTAATACTAGCCGGAATCTTGTATTTATCCATGTGTTTAACGGCCAAATCCCCATATTTATTAATATACTCAACATAAGGTTGATGAAGTTTTCGGGCAAAAACCGAGTTTGTAGAGAGCATACACACACACAGTAAAAAAAGAATTGAATAACGCGTTTTCATAATTGAAATGAATAATCTATATTTGTCTTAAGAAAATTAAATACGATGAAAGAGCTGAAAATTATCACAAAGATAAGACTTTGTACTGATAAAGAGCTAAATAAAGAAGAAAAAAAAATAATTGATGCTGCAAAAGAAGCTTCAACAAGGGCGTACGCTCCCTATTCCGGCTTTCGAGTTGGAGCCGCAATCCTTTTGTCTAACAAGGAAATAGTTACAGGAAACAATCAGGAAAATGCCGCTTATCCTTCCGGATTATGTGCCGAACGAACTGCCTTGTTTTATGCAAACGCTCAATTCCCAGAACAAGCTGTCGACGCGATTGCCATTGTCGCCTATTCAAACGGAGATTTCACGGAAGAACCAATTAGTCCTTGTGGAGCTTGTAGACAAGTTATTTTGGAAGCACAAAATCGTTATAAACAGCCTATTCGTATTTATTTATATGGCAAAAAAGAGATTTATATTATCGAAAAAATAACGGATATATTGCCCCTTTCCTTTAGCGGAGATAGTTTGAATGTCTGAATCTTTTTGACTACCTTTGCAGCCTAAAAACAAATTATCATCATGAGTCAGACCTCTCTATTAGAGAAGCTAGATGTTTTAGTCATTCGTTTTGAGGAAATTGGTAAATTAATTACCGATCCCGATGTTATTGCGGACATGAAACGCTTTGTCAAACTCAATAAAGAATATCGGGATTTAGAGAAAATCTCAGAAGCTCGTGATAAATACAAACAAATTCTCTCCGGAATAGAAGAAGCAAAACTGATTTTAGAAAAAGAATCTGATGCTGAATTGCGTGAAATGGCCAAAGAAGAATTGGACGATTGCACACAAAATCTTCCCCAATTAGAAGAAGAAATTAAATTACTTTTGGTTCCGGCTGATCCGCAAGACGGCAAAAATGCGATTGTAGAAATCAGAGGAGGAACAGGAGGAGACGAAGCAGCTATTTTTGCGGGCGATTTGTATAAAATGTATTCTCGCTATTGCGAATCCAAAGGTTGGAAAGTGGCAGTTACGAGCACAAACGAAGGAACAATCGGCGGATTTAAAGAAATAATCTTTACCGTCACAGGAGAAAACGTATACGGAACGCTAAAATACGAATCTGGAGTCCATCGAGTGCAGCGAGTTCCTGTAACGGAAACGCAAGGACGCGTTCATACTTCTGCGGCAACCGTTGCCATTCTTCCCGAAGCGGATGAATTTGACATAGAAATAAAAGAATCAGATATTCGTGTGGATACTTTTTGCTCTTCAGGAGCCGGCGGACAATCCGTAAATACGACTTACTCGGCAATTCGTTTGGTACACATACCAACAGGAGTTACCGTACAAAGTCAAGACGAAAGATCCCAATTAAAGAATAAAGCGAAAGCAATGACCGAATTGCGTTCGCGAATCTATAATATGGAATATCAAAAATATTTGGATGAGATTGCGTCCAAAAGGAAAACAATGGTTTCAACAGGTGATCGTTCGGCGAAAATTCGCACATACAACTATCCGCAAGGACGAGTAACCGATCACAGAATTAATTATACAATCTACAATTTAACTGCCTTTGTGAATGGAGATGTTCAGGGAGTAATCGATCAATTGATTGTCGCTGAAAATGCTGAAAGATTAAAAGAAAGTGACTTGTAGTTAATAAAGAAAGACAGTATGACAAAACAAGAATTATTTGAAAATATCTGCAGAAAACAATCTTTCCTTTGCGTTGGATTAGATACAGATATAAAAAAAATACCTCAATGCTTATCTGAAGAAGAAGACCCGATTTTCTCGTTCAATAAAGCAATCATTGATGCAACGCAAAAATATTGTGTCGCTTATAAACCCAATCTCGCTTTTTACGAAAGTTTAGGCGCAAAAGGACAGCTTTCCTTAGATAAAACAGTAAACTATATTCGCCAACAGTATCCGGATCAATTTATCATTGCCGATGCAAAAAGAGGAGATATTGGAAATACTTCAGAAATGTATGCTCGTGCAATCTTCGATTATGCCGATTACGATTCTGTAACTGTTGCCCCTTACATGGGCGAGGATAGTGTGAAGCCTTTTTTACTTTATCCAAACAAATGGGTAATCTTGCTGGCATTGACATCAAATAAAGGATCTCACGATTTTCAATTAATGGCGGATGCTAACGGAGAACGTCTTTTTGAAAAGGTTTTGAAAAAGTCGCAAGAATGGGCAACCGACGAACAAATGATGTATGTAGTTGGAGCCACCCAAGGCAAAATGTTTGAAGATATTCGGAAAATAGCGCCCAATCATTTCTTATTAGTTCCGGGAGTCGGAGCACAAGGAGGAAGTTTAGCCGAAGTCGCAAAATACGGAATGAATTCTCAATGTGGATTATTAGTCAATTCTTCCCGACAAATTATATACGCTGATAGCTCTGAAAAATTTGCAGAAGCGGCAGCCTTGGAAGCTCAAAAAGTGCAAGTCGAAATGGCTGAATACTTGAAATGGATAACAAAAGAAAAATAATCAATGATCCTGTTTTTGGATTCATTAATATTGAAAATGAATTCATATTAAAGATCATTGGACATTCTTATTTTCAACGATTAGGACGGATTAGGCAATTAGGTTTAATCCCCTTTGTATATCCGGGAGCTCAACATTCTCGTATGGCTCATTCCTTGGGAGCCATGTATCTGATGAATGAAGCAATTTCCCAATTACGTTCCAAAGGTCATGAAATCACTGCCGAAGAAGGACTTGCGGTTTCTGCCTGCATTTTGATGCACGATTTGGGACATGGTCCTTTTTCTCATGTATTGGAAGATTCATTGGTTCGAAATATTCATCACGAAGAAATTTCTCTTCTGTTGATGAATAAGATGAACATCGAAATGAATGGAAAATTAGATTTAGCCATTGCCATTTTCAAAGATGAATATCCAAAGAAATTCCTTCACCAATTAGTCAGCGGACAATTAGATGTTGATCGTTTAGATTATCTTCGTCGAGACAGTTTTTTCACGGGAGTCCATGAAGGCAATATCGGTTCAGCACGTATTATAAAAATGTTGAACTTAAAAGACGACCGTCTAGTCGTTGAAGCGAAAGGCATTTATTCCATAGAAAATTTTCTAATGGCTCGCCGATTAATGTATTGGCAAGTTTATTTGCACAAAACAGCTCTTGCCGCAGAAAAAATGTTGGTAAACGTTTTAAAAAGGGCACAAGAATTAGCAAGACAAGGAGTCGAATTATTTGCTTCTCCGGCATTGCGTTACTTTTTATATAATGAAATCGATAAAAATATATTTTATAATGATGCTGAATCATTGAATTATTTTGTTGATTTAGATGATAACGATATTTGGTCTGCCCTCAAGGTGTGGACAAAGCACTCTGATAAAGTTCTATCATTATTAAGTGAAGGATTAATCAATCGCAATCTATTCAAAATAGAAATTGACCAACATCCTTTTTCGATAGAATATTTAGAACAAAAAAAGAAAGATTTTTCATCTAAATATGATATATCGATGCAAGAAGCATCCTACTTAATATCATCAGATGAAATATCTACTAATATGTACAACGAATTTGACGATAGTATTGATATTCTTTATAAAGATGGAAGCACTAAAGACATTGCAGAAGCATCGGATATGCTGAATATACAATTGCTTTCAAAGAAAATAAAGAAGTATTACTTTTGTTTTTTGCGAGAGTCAAAATAATTTACGTACTTTGTTGAACTTTATTAATAAATGAAATAGCCATATGGAGTTTAGCGCTCAGCAAATAGCCCATATTTTGAATGGGGAAATTGACGGCGATCCGAATATTAAGGTTAGTAATTTTTCTAAAATAGAAGAGGGAAAGCAAGGAACACTTACGTTTTTAGCGAATCTCAAATACTCATCTTTTATATACGAAACTAATGCAAGCATTGCTTTAGTGAATACTGATTTTGTTCCTGAGAAAGAGCTTCCCTCGACATTAACTCTCATTCGCGTTCCCAATGCTTATGCAGCTTTGGCTCAATTATTAGAATTAGTTGACCAAGCTAAAAATAAAAAACAAGGGATTGAATCCATGTCTTTTGTTAGCCCTTCAGCAAAGCTTCCCGAAAAGAATATCTATATTGGAGCATTTGCCTATATTGGCGAAAATGTTCGTTTGGGCGAAAACGTAGCTATTTATCCCAATGCCTATATTGGCGATAATACAGTAATTGACGAAAACACAATTATTTATTCCGGAGTAAAAATCTACGAAGGCTGTCAAATCGGAAAAAATTGCATTCTTCATGCCGGAGCCGTTATCGGAGCCGATGGATTTGGATTCGCCAAAGAAGGAGATGCTTATAAAAAAATTCCTCAATTAGGAAATGTAATCATTGAAGACGATGTTGAAATCGGAGCTAACACCACGATTGACCGTGCAGTAATGGATTCAACAATCATTCGCAAAGGCGTAAAATTAGACAATTTAATTCAAATTGCACATAATGTTGAAATTGGAGAAAATACAGCTTTCGCGGCTCAAGTAGGAGTTTCCGGTTCAACTAAAATTGGCAAAAACTGTGTTGTTGGAGGACAAGCCGGAATTGCAGGACATATAAAAGTCGAAGATAATGTGAGCATCGGAGCTCAGTCAGGCGTACTTCGTAGCCCCAAAGCGGGAGAAAGTGTTATAGGAAGTGTGGCAATTGATGTTAAAGATTTTTTCCGTTCGAGTGTTATTTTCCCTAAACTGCCGGATATGTATCGACAAATCAATCAGTTGCAAAAAGAATTAGAAACGCTAAGACAAGAAATACAAAAAGGAAAAGAATAATGAATACGAAACAACACACATTAAATGAAAGTTTTTCATTACAAGGCAAAGGACTGCACACCGGATTGCAAATTAACATCACATTCAATCCAGCACCCGAAAATTACGGTTATAAAATAAAAAGAATAGATTTAGAAGGTCAACCCGTTATTGACGCTATTGCAGAGAATGTAGGAAACACGCAACGGGGCACGGTTATTTCTAAAAATAATGTACAAATAAGTACTATTGAGCACGCAATGGCTGCATTATATGCCTTGCAAATTGACAACTGTCTGATTGAAGTAGACGCTCCTGAATTTCCTATTTTAGATGGAAGTTCAAAGGATTATGTTGAACAAATTAACCGAGTTGGATTAAAAGAGCAAAAAGCAGAAAGAAATTATTATATCGTCAAAAGCAAAATAGAAATTAAAGATGAAGAAACCGGTTCTTCTATTATTATTTTGCCGGATGACCAACTTGTCGTAAATGCACTAATTGCTTTTGATTCAGCTATTTTGGATAGTCAATTTGCAACATTAGAGAAATTGGAAGATTTTTCTAGTGAAATAGCATCCAGTCGTACATTCGTTTTTGTTCGCGAAATAGAACCTCTATTGGAAAACAATCTAATAAAAGGAGGTGATTTAGATAACGCAATTGTTATTTATGAAAGACAAATCAGCCAAGAGCGATTCGACCAATTGGCTGAAAAAATGAATGTTGGGAAGAAAGATGCTACTCATTTAGGCTATATCATGAATAAACCTTTGGTTTATCCAAACGAACCCGCGCGCCACAAACTGCTAGATATTTTAGGCGATATTGCGCTGATTGGCAGACCAATACGAGGAAGAATAATCGCTACTTGTCCGGGTCATAAAATCAATAACCAATTGGCTCGTCTAATTCGCAAAGACATCAAATTGAATGAAGTACAAGCTCCGGTATATAATCCTAATATACCACCTTTGATGGATACAAATCGAATCAAAGAATTACTTCCTCACCGATATCCTTTCTTGTTAGTCGAAAAAATCGTTGAAATAGGCGCAATGCATATTGTAGGAGTGAAAAATGTTTCCGCAAATGAACCATTCTTTCAAGGACATTTTCCGGAAGAACCCGTAATGCCGGGAGTTCTTTTGGTTGAATCAATGGCACAAACAGGAGGTTTATTGGTTTTGAATCAAGTAGATGAACCTCACAGATATTCTACCTATTTTATGAAAATAGATGGAGTAAAATTTAGACAAAAAGTAGTTCCGGGAGATACTCTGTTATTCCGTTTAGAACTATTAACCGAACTTCGCCGAGGAATTTCTAATATGAAAGGCTATTGTTTTGTTGGCGAAAAATTGGTTTGTGAAGCAGAGTTCATGGCACAAATAATAAAGAACAAATAATCCCTAAAATGAAAAACGAATTTTCATCTGTTCATCCCGATGCAATAATCGGAGAAAATGTAACGATTAGCTCTTTTGTAACAATAGATAAAAATGTAGTAATAGGTGATGGTACCTATATCTATCCCAATGCAGTAATTCTTAGTGGTGCACGAATTGGAAAAAATTGTCAAATATTTCCGGGAGCTGTCATTTCAGCCATTCCCCAAGATTTGAAATTTCAAGGAGAAGAAACAACTTGTGAAATAGGAGATAATACAACTGTTCGTGAGTGTGTTACGATTAATCGTGGAACTGCCGCAAAAGGAAAGACAGTTGTTGGAAATAACTGTTTGTTAATGGCCTATTCTCACATTGCGCATGACTGCATTTTGCAAAATCATGTTATTGTTGGAAATGCTACCCAATTAGCGGGAGAAGTTGAAGTGGATGATTATGCTATCTTAAGTGGAGGAACATTGGTTCATCAATTTTCGAAAATCGGAAAACATACGATGATTCAAGGCGGTTCTCGTTTAGGAAAAGACATTCCACCTTATATTATGGCTGGTCGTGAACCAATTACCTATTCAGGTGTTAATATTATTGGATTGAGAAGACGAGGATTTACAAATGAACAAATTTCCAGTATTCAGGAAATATACCGAATTTTGTATCAATCCGGATTAAATAATTCGACCGCAGTAAAAAATATAGAAGCAAATATTCCGGATGGACAAGAGAAACAAGAAATTTTATCTTTTATTGCTAGCTCTCAACGAGGAATTATAAGAGGATATTTGGAATAGAAAAACTTAATCATTAATTCTTAATTTTTAACAAAATGGTTTATAGATTTATTTTGGTTTCGGATGAAGTAGATAGTTTCAGAAGAGATATTACCATTGATTCTGATGCCACTTTTTTTGAATTACACGAGGCAATTCTTGATTCGGTAGGATATACAAAAGATCAGATTACGTCTTTTTTCATTTGTGATGAAGATTGGTCAAAAAGGACAGAAATCACATTGATAGATATGCAGTCCAGCTCCGAAGAAGATATTTATATAATGGAAGAAAGTCGTTTGAGTGAACTTTTAGATGAAGAAAAACAAAAAATGATTTATGTCTTCGAACCATTAATGGAGCGTTGCTTTTTTATGGAATTGAGAGAAATCATTCCGGGAAAAGACCAAGAACAGCCACAAGTTGTCAAATCGCTAGGGAACGCACCGGAACAAATTACATCTATGGATGAATTGGATCTTGCAGCATCGGCAGTAACAACGGCTGCATCATTGGAAGGTAATGATTTTATGGATGAAGATGAGTTCAATTTAGATGAATACGATGATGAGGCTTTAGGTGATTTGCCTGAAGGCAATCCGTTTGATTATTAGACCTCTCCCCGCCTTCCCCACAAGGGGGAGGGAGTCAGAGAGGCAATATTTTCAGTGTTCTAAAAATTTCACTTCGATACAGAGTCCGACTTCCCTAGCTCTCTCCCTTGTGGGGAGGGCGGGGGAGGGGTCTAAATGCATTCATCATGAAAAATTTAATTGTATTATTAGGACCTACGGGAGTTGGAAAAACAGAATTAAGCTTACAACTAGCCTCAAAATTTGAATCTCCTATTATTTCGGCAGATTCTCGCCAACTATATAAAGACCTTGTTATTGGCACAGCAGCACCCACCGCCGAAGAACTAAATCGGATTAAACACTATTTTGTAGGCAGCCTAGAATTAACAGACTATTATAGTGCAAGTCAATTTGAAGAAGATGTTATTCAATTGCTTGAAAACCTTCATCAATCTCACGAAACCGTCATTATGAGCGGCGGATCGATGATGTATATTGATGCTGTTTGCAAAGGAATTGATGATATTCCTACGATTGACGAAACATTGCGCGCAGAAGTTTTTGCTTTGTTTGAAAAAGAAGGATTGGAACCGATTCGTCAACAGTTGAAAATTTTGGATCCGGTTTTTTATAATCAAGTGGATCTTCAAAATCACAAAAGGGTAATTCATGCTTTGGAAATCTGCTTAATGACCGGGAAGCCTTATTCTTCTTTCCGAACGAATAGCATCAAAAAGCGACCTTTCGAAATTCTGAAAATCGGACTTACCAGAGATCGGGAAGAGTTGTACGAGAGAATCAATTCCCGAGTGGATAAAATGATGGAAGACGGACTTTTGGACGAAGCTCGTTCGGTTTATCCTTATCGTCATTTGAATTCTCTGAATACCGTAGGTTATAAGGAACTTTTCCGCTTTTTCGATGGCGAATGGTCATTGGATTTTGCGATCGAAAAAATCAAACAAAATAGTCGCATTTATTCCCGAAAGCAAATGACTTGGTTTAAAAGGGATAAAGAGATTGCTTGGTTTCATCCGGAGGATACTCAAGCGATATTCGAACAGTGTTACTTGTAATTTTCGATTGCTTTTTTCAGGCGGACAGCTAGATAAGTGTTTCCTTCTTTCAGTGTTTCATAAATCAAACAAGCTTCTTGATGGTATTGGTCGATTTTTTCCGCAGTCCAATGAGCAGGAGGCGGTTGAAGATTGGTAATCCGATCAGCGAGTTTTACCGCCCAGACTTCTTTGGGTTGTTTTTTTATCCTTTCTAAAGAATCAATCATCTTTTCTTCTTTGGGTAAGTTGTCGTTTTTTGTGAGGGCTTTAACTCCTTCAAGGACATCTGTTCCAAATCGTTCACTTAATTCTGATTCTGTTGTATCGGTGTCTTCCAATATATCATGGAGAAGAGCAAGTTTTATGGCGAATTCCAGATTGAAGTGATCAGTTTGATGTGCGGCAAATAGAATTTCCATACACACATTGCTGGAATGAACAATGTAGGGCACGGAGGTTCCTGGTATTAATTGGTTGTTTTTCGCATGCCGTTCTCCAGCGAATGCAATGGTTTGTTGATAAACGGTTTGAGGTAGATGATGTTCCATGTTCTTAATTAATTTTGTGAGGATATTAATCTTTCTTTTTTGTTGGGTTATTTTACAAATTTACATGATTTTTTCCTTTTTCATAATCAAAATGGTAAAATAAAGAGAGCAAACGCATTTAATTTCTGTCAAGAAAAAGCTCTCGATAGAGAGTGTACCTAACTAAGCAGTATCCTAGGATACTGTACAACAAGCCGATATGCCACTCCTGCTTGCCTGCATCGCAGGCAAATTCAGATGTGTATGTTCGTCTTAATCCAGTATTCTGAGAATACTGCTTAGGTAGGTTTGCTTTCTATCGAAAGCGCTTTTCGACAGAAATTAAATGCGTTTGCCCTGATTAAATAAGGAGAGCGATGACTAAAGTCTATCGCTCCCTTTATTATTATTGTACTATCAGAAACGACACTATTCTTTAATTAATTTTATCGTTTTGGATATCATTCCATTATCAATTATTTGGATAAGATAAATACCCGTAGCCCAATCTGAAATAGGAATAATTTCTTCATCATTCAGCATCTCATGTTTTAATACTATTGAACCAATACTATTACGAACGATAATTTTTTTCTGTATTACCCCTTTTATGATAACATAGTCTTTCGCTGGATTGGGGTAAATGATGAAGGTATCACTTTCCGGATTTTCAATATTAACGGATTCCAATACCAAAATATCACAACTTGCCACTTTATTTCCATCTTCAGTTGTCGCTGTTATCGTAACATTACCATCGCTTATTGCATAAACGTTTCCATTTTCAACGGTCGCTATGGTTGTATTGGTACTTGCCCAAATGATGTTTTGATTTGTCGCATTTGAAGGGATAATTGTTGCTGTAAGTTGTAGAGTTTCACCAACTTTCATTGTTGCATTTTCATCCAATGTTATATTCTCAACTTGAATAATATTTGTTTCTACGACAACCTCACAAACAGCAGTTTTTCCATTATTAGAGCTTACAGTAATTGTCGTTGTTCCACTTTGCAAAGCGACAATCCATCCATTTTGATCAACAGTTGCAATACTTGGATTGCTACTTTGCCAAGTTACTTGTTTGTTCGTTGCATTTTCTGGGAAAATAGTTGCAATTAATTGCTCAGATTCATTAATATTTAGCGTGATTTCTGTTTTATTTAGATTAACATTATTAACCGGAACAGTTACAGTAACCAAACAAGTTGCTTCTATACCATTATTCGAGCTTACTGTAATTGTGGCTGTTCCACTTTGTAATGCGACTACCCGTCCGTCTTGATCTACAGTTGCAATATTAGAGTCGTTACTTTGCCAAGTCAATTGCTTGTCTGTGGCATTTTCAGGTAAAATGGATGCAATTAATTGTACTGATTCATAAATGTCTAATTCGAGTTCAGCTTTATTTAGACTAATATCAGTAACCGGAACAATAATGGAAACCAAACAAGTAGCCTCTATTCCGTTATTAGAACTTGCTGTAATCGTGGTTGTTCCACTTTGCTTTGCAACAACTCGTCCATTTTGATCAACAGTTGCTACACTGGAATCACTACTTTGCCAAGTCAGTTGTTTGTTGGTTGCATTTTCCGGTAAAATTGTTGCGATTAATAGCTCCGATTCATCAATATTTAATGTGATTTCCGTTCTATTTAGACTAATTTCGGTAACCGGAACAATAACGGTAACCAAACAAGTAGCCTCTATACCATTATTGGAGCTTACAGTAATTGTAGTTGTTCCATTTTGTAATGCAACAATCCGTCCGTCTTGATCAACAGTTGCAACATTGGGATTGCTACTTTGCCAGGTCAATTGTTGATTTGTGGCATCGGAGGGAGAAATGGTAGCAACCAATTGCTCTTGCGTACCGGAACTCAATGTCAATGTCTCTTTATTTAAAGTTACTGATGTAACTTCAATAGTACTTGGCATTCCTGTAACTACTTTCTTTGTTCTATTACCTAATTCATCGTATGTATAGGTAATTGAACTTCCATTACTATAGGATACGACTGATAATCTGTTTAGATTATCGTATTGATAGCTTACTGTTTGTGAAAAGGCAAACAGGGCGTTTAATAATAGGACTGATATGATTGATGTTTTTTTCATAAAATCTATTTTATTTTATTCCAATTATTTAGAAGTCTAATAAGTCCATCAGACCCATTATTTAAAACATTACCTGGTGCTGTAATTGCTTTGCCAATAATTTCTGCTGCATTAGCTTGTACTCTATAATAAGCATGTTCATTCATGTTCAGATTATCCGATCCAAATCCTCCAACAGTAGCATAATTTGTATTGCTATAAGAAAGTATAGTTGCCTCGTTAACAACAACTGCTACCTGAGAACTACTTGTGGTTGCCTTCTTTTGAGTAGAGACAGGAGCTGGATTAGGATTACCTAAAACAGGATTTGCTCTTGAATTAACATAGGCTTTCAATTCTTCATACTCTGCTTTTTGCTTTGCCAAACCTGCTTCGATCTCCCTCCGTGTTGTCAATAATGTCTTTCTTTCATTTATAAGTTTAGACATCAAGTAATTATAAGAAGCATCACTTGTAATTATTCCATTTTCATAAAAATTTCCTACTTCCACTTGATCATTCATGTTTTGAACCAATTTCTTGTAATTATTGTCCAAATCAGCTTGCACATATGCTTCCCCTTTCGGATCAATCCCCATTATTGGATTATTATCCGCATAAGGATACAAATTTGTATTCCAAATTGGGTCTTCACTTAAGAAACGCCCAATAGACGGATCGTAAAAGCGAGCACGCATATAATACAAGTTATCTCCAAAATACATTACTCCATGTTTTCCTACATAACGGAATATATTTTCATCGCTCTCTTGCTGTTGCAGAATATTTCCAAAATCATCGTATTGATATTTATGTGTGATATTCGCTGAATTTGTGTTATCAACCATTGCAACCACACTGCCGCGAAAATCAGAAACATAATACTCTGTTTGTCCGTTAGGTAATATGCGGGCTTCCAATCCGGTGGCACCATACAGATAATAAGCTGTTACTGTATTGGATAAGTTTGTTTCTGCAATTACATTACCCATTCCTGAAATGTCGATAACATATCGTTTGCTTCCATCGCTTCGGATATTACCTAAACCGTCATACTCAAATTCGAGACTTTCCGAAGAGATTAACTTATCCCATTTATCATAGCTATAATTTACATTACCTCTACTTTTCGTGTTCCCATTGTCATCAAAAGTAAAATTAATGTCTCCCGCTTTTTGAATGCGGTTGGCATTATTGTAACTATAATCAGCACTCTCATTCGAAAGGATTATGTCTGTGTAAGGTTCTGTTCTGTTTTCAGAAATGATGTTGCCCACATTATCCAAAGTGTAACCATAAGAGGCTATTACGCTATTATTCGACCGCTTTACTATTTTGCCCGTCTGCCGTCCAGCATTATCATAAGTATAGTCAATCCTCATTCCATTAGGATAGTCGACCGACTGCAAACGACTGTCCTTTTTATAAGTGTAAGAAATTGCCTTATTGTTCCAATCTGTAACTGTTTTTATTCGATTCAGATTGTCGTAAGCATAAGATACTGTTTTATTTCCCGGATATTGAATGGTCTGTATATTTCCATTATTATCATAAGTATAATAGACAGTATTTGTATTATTGTATGTAACTGAACTGATCTGATTGAAACCATCGTATTCGAAAGAGATTGTTTTCGCATTTTGACGAATGGATTTCAATCGATGTTTATCATCATATTCATATCCATTTACACCATCTGTTACAACTCGATTTAAATCATCATAAGTATAATCCAAAGTTCTACCATCCGGTTTTGTGAAGTTTTTTAATGTTCCATCCTCATTATAAGCATAGTTTTTAGTTGCTCCACCAAATGAGACAGAAGTCAACAAATTGGTTACATTGTCGTAATTCAAAGATGTTACACCATTTTTAGCATTGGTAATTGATGTTAAGTTATCATTTACATCATAAGCATACTTAGTTGTATTATTCAATGCGTTTACTTCGGTAAGCAAGTTGTCATTCGCATCATAAGTAAAAGAAGTATTTCTGTTCAGAAAATCTTCTACGCCGGTTACACGGCTTGCATTGTCATAACTGACAGATGATGTCAGACTCAACGCGGAGATTGTACTTGTGGTTAAATTACCATAGGTATTGTATCCATACTGAGTTTTAATGCTCTCAGGATTGGTAATTTCCGTAACCAAGCCTTTGTTATTTACCGTAAAATCGGTTGTGCTGCTTTCCGGTGCTCGCACTCTTATCAAATTACCCTTGTTGTCATAATCATAATAAATAGTATTATTCTTAGGGTCTGTTATGCTTCTAACAGAGTTGTCTGTATTATAAACCATTTTAGTAATACGAGTTTCGGAACCGGTAAGTGATTTTTGAGTAATTTGAGTTATGTTTCCTTTACTATCGTATTGAATATCCGGAATATTCGCATTATTTGTTGTTATGGAAGTCGGCAATAAAGGATTTTGCGAGTTCCCATAGTTTGTATTAACAGCAAACCCTTGATTCCCGGTAATCTGAGTTGTTTGATTATTTTCATTAAAACTATAATTAAAACGATTCCAAAAAGACCCGGTCCAAGTTTCCACTCCAGAGTTAATTTTCTTTGATTCAGAAGAATAGGAAGACGAAACGGCTACATTTACTCTGTTTTTGACAGTTCCACCAATAGACGTAACGGACTGTGCCAATCGTCTGTTATCATCATATT
>JGI996J12353_1000001_pt1 | contig 153860 bp, 128 predicted proteins | sample IntmicLarv5ML5BL_FD_12353 | JGI IMG/M metagenome (IMG submission 12353) | reverse complement strand
TTTAGACGCAAGATTTTATCATCCTCTCGTTTCAATACGATGGAACTGTTGTTTCAATACAATAGAACGAGCGTTTCAATGTAATGGAACTGTCGTTCCAATACGTTGAGACAAAAGGGCATCTCACTTTTTCAAAAAAGTGAATCTTTTAAGATTAACTTAACTCAGGGAAGGGTGTTGAGAGGAGGGGGGTGTTAAAACAAAAAAGAGCTGTACTTTCGTACAACTCTTTTTTTGTGACCGCGACAGGATTCAAACCTGTAACCGGCTGATCCGTAGTCAGCTACTCTATTCAGTTGAGCTACGCGGCCTTCTCTAAGACGGGGACAAAAGTATAATATATTTTTTTATTAACCAAATTTCAGACAGGTTTTGTCTGCTAAAATATATTTTTTCTTGCTACTACTCCGGCAGATTTTATTTGGTAGAAATGATTATCACGCCATTAGCACCACGAGAGCCATATATAGAGCCTTCTTTAAGCACACTTATATTTTTAATATCATTTACATTAAGCATTCTATCTGCATCTGAAACTGTTCCTACCGGAGAGCCGTTTACAACAACTAATGGTTCTGTACTGGAATAGACTGAAGAGACCCCACGAATACTTGCAGTAACATCTCCATTAGAGCCTCTGCTAACAACCAATCCGGGAACTCTTCCTTGCAATAACTCAGCAAGTGATTTTACGTTAGCCTTTTGAGTTAGAGGCTCCACATCGATATTAGTGGCTGAATTTGTTCTACTTCTTTCTCTAATAACCATATAGCCAATGTCAAGTTCTTTGTTGTCAAGATATGCAGAACGTTCATAGCGAGTCCTTGAGCGTAATTGCACAACAACAGAGTCCATTCCATCAGCAGGGAAACTCGTTTCCCCGAATTTGGGCAATATCATAACAACAGAATCGCCTTCTTCAAAATTGTTAAAGATATGCAATCCATCTTTGTCTGTAAATCCGGCAGATTCTTGTGTTTGTGCTCTTACTACAATTCCGGGAACAGGGCGTCCACGTCTATCAATCACTTTCAATGTAACATCACGTGGAGCAACATCTTGCGCAATAGTAAGAAGTGGCACGAGCAAAGAAAATACTACGATGTAGAGAGACGTTGTTGATTTCATAACGGTTGATTTATAGAGGTTTAAATACAAAGATATAAATTATTTCAACATATATGATGTTTATAGGCTAATCTATCATTTTAGGATTAAAAATCAGATAACCAATGTTCAATCCAAAATTGAAGTTTTGTTTCGGAGTGCTATATCCGTTAACAAACATTCCTATTGAGGCAAAAGGCAATTGAAAGACTAATGACGTTTCTCCCATATATTGAATTGATTGCAGAAACCCTCCATAATAAGGCTTATGTACGGCATCCGCTCCAATCGTAGGATTCTCTCTCCCTATTTCATGCAAAGGGGCAAAGGCGTAAACGTCCGCACGTAAGTGCACAATATTACTCAACTTAAGTATAGGAGATACTCCTGCTGCTACATATTGATTCGCTCGGAATGCTTCGTTAAACATTATTTTGCTATGAAGAGTAGGGGTAAACGCAGGAGCTTGCAGTATAGAGGCTGTATAATTGTTCATAAGATCCTTATTTGAAACTACTGCCTCTAACATATATCCTATGTTGAACTTACTATTTAAATAGTGGTATCTCTCTAAATGGGCTTTTGCTTGTACCCAGCTATGCGTCGTTTCCGGTGTGGTTGCATTCTGAACTGGGGTTTCGGTGTGGAACTTCTCGACACCAGTCACATACTGTACATTTAAAAACAGTCTTTTCCCTGAGATTGCATATTGTTTTGCATCAAGAGAGTTCCTTTCTATATTCAAGGAAGTACTCAATAAATCGTATGTACTTTTATCCGGTTCCATGTTCGGCAAGGCAGTGAATGTTTGGTAATAGAGATCGGTAGCCCTACCATAGGAAATCCCAAGTTCCGCTTTTGACCTTGTTAGAACGGGAAATCCCAGTTTTAACTTTGTATACAACTCTCGTTGTTTAATAAAGGCAGGAACCATATCTTCGTAAAAAAGAGACTGACTCTCCGAGAATTTCTTATAAGAATAAGCCGACTGCAGGTTAATATACATAGGGATACGTGTCTGTAAGTATACCCGTCCGTTAAGTAGCCAACCACTAAACAAATTCCCTACCTGAAAGTCGGCATTCATATCAGTTGCATAAAGTCCCAAAGACTGGTATTTTATATTTGCGAATAACTGATTTGCCTGATGAGACGAAACATTACCTCCAAAGCCTATCGCGATTTCATCATCAATACTTATATCGAGATAAAGATCGAAGTTCCCTTCTCTACGATTGTACATTGCGCGAGGGGTTATTTCCTTAATTTTCGAATATGCGAGCATCTTAAAATAAGCCCTCCTGAATTGCTCCATAGAGAATTCTCCATTTATATCACGATGCAGTTGTGCTTCGATATATCTCTTTTGGGTCTCATTTACACCTGTTATATAGATGTTTTTAAAGGCAAGAGGAGGTAGGGATTCTTTGTAAGCTGCCCTGCGTTTATTTACTTCGTCGGGGGTAACAAACCTTGGAGCGCGTTGCTTGATAGAATCTATCATCTCGAGTGTTTGATTATATCCCAACTCCATTAACTCTTTGGCACGGTGGAAATCCATTAACGAAACATGAGACAAGTCGAAGCGAATAGTCATCCCGTCTTCTTCGGGTATTTCGTAGTCGGTCTTCTGCATAATCATTGTTTCAAGTTGATTATATGGATTATGCGAAGGTCTGTTTCTCGTATTTGCGAGTACAGATCCAAACATAAAATCGGGGTTAAACGATTCTCTCATTGAATTAACAGGGAAATTATCATAGATGCCTCCATCAAAGATAGGTACACCATCTTTCCATATCGGTCTAAAAAACATTGGGAAAGTCATCGAGCTACGTACAGCATCACCTAAGTCTCCATTCCTGAAAACAATAGCTTTTTTGTTATAAATGTCTGAGCCAATACAACGAAATGGCACAAATAGATTGTCAAAATTCCATCCGGCTTTAGCTGTAGCCTGTGCATACAACTCCATGAACGCTTGATTCATTTGAATCGGATTAATCAAGCTGCCTGAGAACAGACTTGGGCGAACATGGATAGAGTCTTTTATATTGATAGAGAAGTGAGAGAACTCAGGTGTAGGATCAGGTTTCTTGAAGTAATAGATATAATCGTCTTCGACCTTACCTGTCTGCCAGTATCCAAATTGGTCGGATGTCATCAGCTCAAGCATTTCATCAGGAGTATACCCCATAGCATATAAGCTACCGATTATAGCCCCAATAGAAGTTCCTGTTATATAATCGATAGGAATATCATTTTCTTCTAATGCTTTTATTACGCCGATGTGCGCAGCACCTTTCGCTCCTCCTCCGCTCAAGACAAGACCAACCTTTTGTGCCGATGCAAATGGCATGATTAGAAGCATGATTAAAACAATTACGATGCTTTGTTTCATAAAATCAACATATTAACAATCCAAATGTAGAGATATTTCTGGTAAAACTACATTTTCTCTTGAAAAAGGCGAACTTTTTGGCTTTTGAAATTGTCATTTTGTCACAAATCAGGGTGGGCAATAGTATTTTTGAGCTGTTTCTGCTGGCAAAAACAAATAAAAAGCACTATATTTGAGAAAAAAGGATACTTCTCCCTTTTTGAAAATCTTAAAATTATTATGTATATGAAGAAAAAAGAGACATTAGCAAGTCGTCTTTATCTTTTAAGGAACAAGTATAAACAAGCATTCCCTAAAATAGTATCTATCGCAGAAACTTGTGATTCGGCAGAGCTTTTCAAAGAGCATCTACGTGCTTTGATTTTGTCTGACACAAAAAATAGGAAAGAAATTACAAATCGCATTCTTTTTCTTATTGAGAACGATGGTACTACTGTAGATGAATTGTCAACAGGGGAGCGATTAGAGATAAAGACCATAGCACATTTGTGGAATTTTCTATGTGGTAATTACAACAATGATGTTTCTCCCGATTTGTTTACAGATTTATTTCATCAGTTTCGTTTATTAAAGCATCATGATGAAGTGTTGCCGGATCGCAATGTCGTGAAAAGGCAAATGAATCGATGGGTAACCGGATTAGATGAAAATGTTATTGCAATACGTAAAGCGAATAAGGAGCGTATCATTCATAAGTTAATTGAAAAAATAGACCCCAGACGTTCTGCTATATATAAGTATCAGTTCACAGATGGGATGAGTTATGACGAGAAGTTTGCTCAGGTTTGTGAATGGTGGAATAATAGTCACTTCCACTTGTCAATGGCGATAAAAGGTCCTCTCGAACTAAATTCTTTTATGGGCAATGCTCTTTCTCAAGAAACAATGGAAATACTGATTGAGGCAAAGAAGAAGAAGATGCCCTTCTTTATTACTCCTTACTATCTATCCTTACTTAACCCTGATAATCATGGTTTTGACGATGAGACGATACGCTCCTATATTCTATATTCAAAGGAGTTGGTGGAGACATACGGAAGCATAAAGGCTTGGGAAAAAGAAGATATTGTTGAAGCAGGTAAACCGAATGCTGCTGGCTGGCTATTGCCTGATGGTCATAATATTCATAGGCGTTATCCTGAAGTTGCAATCCTTATTCCTGATTCAATGGGACGTGCCTGTGGAGGACTTTGTGCTTCTTGCCAACGTATGTATGATTTCCAAAGCGAACGTTTGAATTTCGACTTTGAGGCTCTTAAGCCAAAAGAGACATGGGGTAAGAAGCTGCGACGACTTATGCAATACTTCGAAAATGATGCTCAGTTGCGAGATATTCTTATCACAGGTGGTGATGCTTTTATGAGTCAGAACTCTACTTTGCGCAAAATTCTTGATGCCGTTTATCTTATGGCTAAAAGGAAACATAAGGATAATGAAGCAAGGGCAGATGGTGAAAAGTATGCTGAACTGCAACGTGTACGGTTAGGTTCGCGGCTTCTTGCCTATCTTCCAAACAGAGTAACAGACGAATTGGTTGATGTTCTTCGTGATTTCAAAGCTAAGGCGTCAGAGGTTGGTGTATCTCAATTCTATATACAAACACATTTTCAATCTCCGCTTGAGGTTACTCCCGAGGCTGAACAAGCCATAAAAGCGATCTTGTCGGCAGGATGGATTGTGACAAATCAATTAGTATATAATGTTGCAGCATCACGTCGGGGACATACAGCAAAACTTCGTCAAACGCTCAATTCTATTGGCGTAGTGTGTTACTACACGTTTTCGGTAAAAGGCTTTATGGAGAACTATTCAGTATTCACGCCGAATAGTCGCTCGTTGCAGGAAGCTAATGAGGAGAAGGTCTTCGGTATAGTGCCCGACAGTCATAAGGATGGACTGTCTAAACTAATGAACAAGCCTGAGAACTTGTCTAAAACATTACCACGATTCCTCAGAAGTAACAAACTTCTATTTGCCGGTACTGATCGCAATGTGCTTAATCTTCCGGCTATAGGAAAAAGTATGACTTTCAGAATCGCAGGAATAACACCGGAAGGGAAGAGGATTCTGAAGTTTGAACATGATGGAAGCAGGCGTCACAGCCCCATAATCGATAGTATTGGTAAGGTGTATATTGTAGAAAATAAATCTATTGCTGCCTATCTTGAACAATTAAAAGAAATGGGGGAAAATATAAATGAATACCGTTCTATATGGAATTACTGTGAAGGCGTTACAGAGCCACGATTCAGCCTGTACGAATATCCGAGCTATTCATTCAGGCAAACAAAGGAAATGACAAACTTGCTCCTGTAAGAAGTTAATCAGATAACAAAAAAGGCAGAAACGTTATGTTTCTGCCTTTTTTGTTGTTTTTTATCAAACGAAAGAACGATTATCCGTTATATTCGTCAGATACTGTTAGCTTCGCTCTTCCTTTAGCACGACGTGATGCTAATACTCTACGACCATTTGCAGTAGCCATTCTTGAACGAAAGCCATGCTTGTTTTTTCTTTTCCTGTTTGAAGGTTGATATGTTCTCTTCATTGTTCTATATTTTAATTTATTTTCTTACTTATTCGGGGTGCAAAGTTAAGTTCTTTTTTGTTATAAACAAATTGTTGCATGTTTTTTTAGGTAAATTATTCAAAAACATAAAAGCCTAATAGATACCTCCTTTATACATTTTGTCAAAGTCCTGACCTTTCTCCGTATCAGCTAAAGTTTCTGCATTAATTTTCCTCAATTCTGCAGCTTTAAGAATATCTGCCTCTGCGTCGGTAGAGTCGCCTTTCAGATTCTTGATATTACCTCTTTCTTCATAGGCATCCGCTGACGAAGGGTTTAGCTCTATAATTTCTTCTAACAACTCCAAAGCCTCCGTGAATCTCTCCAATGAGGAAAGTAATCGGGTGAGCAATAGGCCGGATTTCTCACTAAACGGATTCATTTCTAATACCTGACGATAACATTTTTCGGCTTCTGTCTTATCAGACAGCAACTCTAACGCCTGTCCTTTCAGCAATGTCGCACTTTCCTCGTCTCCTTCAAGGGAAATCACTTTTTCAACATCTGCCAATACCTGCTCTCCTACTCCTTTATGCAACAACACTTCCGCGCGAAGTAGGAAGGTGTCAGGTAATTCAGGATTAAGTTCGATTGATTTTGTAAGTTCATCATAAGCACCATCTAAATCTGATAAATGATTCTTAGCCTTTCCCATAAGGAAATAAGCAATACCGCTCGATGGTTCCAATGCAAGAATGCGTGAACACTCTTCCAAAACCTCAGTGTTTTTGTCTAGTAAGAAAAGCACACTTACACGAGAGTACAATATATTTACTTGAGTAGAATCAATTTCAATCATTCGGTCCAATACTTCAAGAGCTTTTTCATTCTCGCGTGCCATTGTATAAGCACCTACCAAATAGTTCATTGTCTCAAGCTCCTCTTCGATTGTTAAAGCCTCAGTAAAACACTTAATAGCATAAGGCAATTTATTCATCTTTTGCGCCCTAATGCCATCGTATTTAAGGATATCAAATTTCTTGCGATTATCCTTCTCCTTGCGTTCTTCTTCCGAGCCTTTCGAAAAAGAAAATAACGAACTAAGCAATTCCCTCATATTGTTTTATATTGTATATAGTTTAGACTGCAATTACGAAGGCATAAAAATAAACAAATAACCCGACACTAAGACAATGACCAAAAAAAAGGATGCCCGAATCATCTCGGACATCCTTTCAGAATTATAAAATGAACAGAGATAAAAGTTTATTTATTATTCAGCAGAAACACTTTTTTCACCACCAGGAAGCCAATTGGTGATTGAACCTTCAACAACAAGTCCGGTACGATTAACTGTCACATTGTATGTATAGCTATTCGATGCCACCAGATCATGGTCAAATGTCCAGAAGAACCTATCAGTATAGTTCTCTTCTCCATCTTTTCTTTCGAGAGTAATTTTAATTTTGGCTTTACCCGAAGTATTGTCTGGCAAAACTATTGCTTCGTACGAATTGTTTGTTGACAGAAGTGGGATAATCACGACCTCTTCCTTTAACTCTTTTAATTCTCCTTTAAATAAATAGAAATCTGCTGTAGTATTCATTCCTTCCAAAGAAACGGTCACTCCCTCTAAATCATTAAAGCCAGTTCCTGCAGTAAGACTAATCTTGATCTGAGACAACATATGAGTAAATTCCAGCGGAATTTTCCCCTCTCCAACTTTAGAATACTTATTATATTTTGTTTCTTTATTAAAACTGTAAAGCAAATCGATTGCCGATTGTTTTTCCTGATTGCTAACATTTACTTTATAGATATTACCATTACTATAATCCCCGACAATATCTTTTCGATATGGATAGTAAGCCATGAAGACTACGTATGTATCATCGTCAGGAAAGAAAATCTCACTGTCTTCCAACGCCGGATTAAAGTTTGCTTCTGCTCCACCTACTGATGCAATGTACTTAACATTTTTTTTGCTTTTCGCAAGAGTAGTTTCTGCCCACTCGAACATGTAAACTCCAATTGAATCAGCATTTTCCCACGTTCCCCCTGATGCTCTTGAGCCAGGATTCCTATTTGTAATATTAGAGGAAAAGCTAATCCCGTTATTTTCTCCTACAATTGGCATGTCAGGGCCACTCTCTTTACTGCAAGATGCTAATGCTACTAATGCAAGCAATCCTGCTACTAATACTAAACTCTTCTTTTTCATGTTTCAAATAATTATTTTGTTAAACCTTAGTGTGATTTTATATTAACATCTTTGATACAAAGGTGTTGTTTTATTATTGCTCTTTTGTAGATATCATTGTTGAGAGAATATAGCATGCTCAACAAAAGATGTAACAGGAGGAATGATTACAGATTGATTCATACTTAAATGTTAAAAAAGCAGTCGCAACTTTGCAAAATAATGAGTGATTATAATCAGTATTACAAAAAGTGAGTATTTTTGTATGCCTTCTTAAAAGAAGAGTAAATATTTATCCTAAAACTTTATAACTATGAATAGTCAGATGCAAGACAGCTTAATTGCTGCCATTCGAAAAAGTCTCCCAGAGGGTGCTAACCTAACAAATTATTTGTCAGATGTTCTAAATATTGGTAGAGAATCTGCATACAGGAGAATAAGGGGTGAAATAAAATTTACGTTTGAGGAAATTGCGAACCTATCGCAGAATTTGGGTTTCTCCATAGACCATATTGTCGGCATTAAAAAAAATGAGAATGCACTTTTCAATATACATTTATTGCAGGATAGAGACTGTTTTGATATATATGTAAATAAAATGGCAGAATATGGAACGCTCTTTCGAAAAATGAGCAATTCTGCTAATGCTAAGGTGCGTATATCGGTCAATACAATGCCTTATTTCTTTCATATTAAGTATGAATGTTTGTCTCGCTTCCGTATATACAAATGGTTATACCAAAATCAAAAATTGGGACTTAGTGATAAGTTTGCAAACTTCACCTTGCCAGATAATATCTTGGATACGCATAAGGCTTTCTCTAATGATGTTCAGAATGTCCCGAACGTAACTATTATTATGGACAATAATGTTTTTTGGTCTGCCGCTAAGGATTTGGAATATTTCTTCAAAAGAGGATTAATAACAGACGAGGAACTTGATGTGTTGAAAGCCGAATTGCATGACCTTATTAATCAACTTGAAAATGCGGCAGCAAAAGGACTGAGCCAAAGCGGCTCAAAGGTAGAAATGTATGTGTCCTCTGTTGACTTGGAAGCCTCCTACCTCCATATGGAAGCAGACAATAATCAATTTTCGCAATTACGTACATTTTCAATCAGTGCCATCGATTCATTCGATCCAGCTCTATGCCGAATCCAGAAGGAATGGATTGAATCACTAAAAAGATATTCTGTAATGATTTCCGAATCGGGAGATATGCAGCGTTTTGAGTATATGCGTAAGCAACATGAATACATCGAGCGTATCTCAAAAGAGACTACAATGTGCTAAAAAGGCAAGTTCTGAATCTGTATTCTTTTACTCGAAGTCAAGTGCTAGTTGTTCTGGTAAAAGTGTGAATGTTTTACGGTGGTACGGCGTGATGCCATGTTCGCGAATAGCTTCCCGATGAGCTTTTGTTGGATAGCCTTTGTTTTGTTGCCAAAGGTATTGCGGGTATTCATTTGCAAGGCTATCCATATAATCATCACGATATGTCTTAGCCAAAATAGAGGCGGCAGCAATACTTAGATATTTGCCGTCGCCTTTTATTATGGTAGAATGTGGAATGTCAGGATATGGCGTGAAGCGATTACCATCAATTAGCAAATGCTCCGGCTTTACAGAAAGTTGTTCTATCGCACGATGCATTGCAAGGAATGATGCATTCAGTATATTTATCTTGTCAATCTCCTCTGGCGAGACTATACCTACTGCCCACGAGATAGCTTCCTTTTCAATGATGGGGCGAAGCTCATAACGCTTCTTTTCGCTCAATTGTTTGCTGTCGTTAAGAAGTTCGCTACTGAAATCAGGTGGTAATATCACGGCTGCTGCAAAGACTGCTCCGGCAAGGCATCCACGCCCAGCCTCGTCACAGCCTGCTTCTATTCTTCCTTTTTCCAAGTATGGTAGTAGCATGACTTAGGTGTTCAAGAATCTAGGACGTACGACAAAGTAGGAAAACATTGAAGCAAAGATCACACCTCCTGTATTTGCGAAAAAGTCAAGCCAGTCTCCGCCACGATGGGAGGTCATGTACTCCTGCAATACTTCGATGATACCTCCGAATAGAATCGGACAAAGGGCTGCGCCAACCCATGCGCGCCATAGAGCGGTATAGCCATTGTTTCTGTGGTTTCGGAGAAATTCAATCCAAAGAATACCTGATAACCCGGCATACATACAGAAATGTGCAAATTTGTCGAGATTGGATACGCCAATATTAACAGAAGGCGGTTTGAAGAACGACAGGTATATAACAGCGATGATGATAGATAACGATACCGGATATTTTCTGATATAACCAAACATATTTTAATGAGGCTTAGAACATTTTTCTGACTCTTTCTATACCTTCTACTAACGTATCGATTTCTTCTTTAGTATTATATAGGGCAAAAGATGCACGGACCGTACCTTCTATTCCAAGGGCGTGCATCAATGGTTCGGCACAATGATGCCCAGTACGAACGGCAATCCCTAATCGGTCTAAAAGCATTCCCATATCGTAGTGATGAATATCACCAACTAGAAACGATATAACGCTACTCTTATGCTCTGCCTGTCCTATGATGCGCATACCTTCGATCTCATTGAGTCGTTTGGTAGCATATTCTAACAGTTCGTTTTCGTGATTGCCGATATTGTCAAGTCCGAGATTAGTAACATAACGTAACGCTTCCGCCAGTGCTGTGCTACCGATATAATCAGGTGTTCCTGCTTCAAACTTAAACGGTAATTCATTGAATGTTGTTTTTTCGAAAGATACTGTTGCAATCATCTCTCCCCCTCCTTGATAGGGTGGCAGCTTATCTAGCCATTCTTCTTTACCATAAAGAATCCCCATTCCGGTAGGGCCATACACCTTATGTCCGGAGAATACATAGAAGTCGGCATCCAATGCTTGTACATCTATCTTGGTATGAGGAACAGCTTGTGCGCCGTCAATCAAAACAGGAATATCATGCTTGTGCGCCTCTTCAATAATCTCTGCAACCGGATTGATTGTGCCAAGCACATTCGATACATGAGTTACGGAAACCAACCTCGTACGTTCATTTATCAGCGAACGATAGGTGTCCATACATAGTTCGCCCTTCTCGTTGAATGGTATTACCTTAATCGTAATCCCTTTGCGGGTGGCTTGTATCTGCCAAGGTACGATGTTGGAGTGATGCTCCATTGCAGACACAATCACTTCGTCGCCCTCTTGCATACAACAATCGGTAAAACTCGAGGCTATAAGGTTGATTGCTTCAGTAGTGCCTCTTGTGAATATAATTTCGTTAGATGAACGTGCGTTCAAGAACGTTTGTACTGCATGGCGTGCGTCTTCATGCGCTTCGGTTGCTCGTTGACTAAGGTAATGCACTCCTCGATGGATATTTGAATTCAGGGTATAATATCCCTGAGTGATACGCTCCACAACTGCACGTGGTTTTTGCGTAGTAGCTCCATTGTCTAAGTAGACGAGAGGTTTGTTGTATATTTTTTCTCCCAAGATTGGGAAGTCATTTCTTATTGCTTGTATATCGTACATAAGTAATTATTTTATTCGCTTAACCTGCCCATCCTGTAAGCTGTAGGTTTGTCCGCTTTCCGAACAAACAGCTATACTATCGGCATTAAAAAATAGTCGATGTCCGTATTCGCTAACCCACCCGTCTTGTCGTGAGGGATTGCCAATCATCAACGCATAAGGCGGAACGTCCTTGGTCACCACCGCACCTGCGCCTATCATCGCATACTCTCCGATAGTATTGCCACATAGAACCGTTGCATTAGCACCGACAGAGGCTCCCTTTTTAATTATCGTTTCGGCATATTGATTCTTGCGGGAAACGGCACTACGAGGATTTATAATGTTTGTAAATACACAGCTTGGACCAAGAAAAACATCATCTTCACATCTTACACCTGTATATATAGACACATTATTCTGCACTTTAACATTATTGCCGAGTATTACATCGGGAGAGACGACTACGTTTTGTCCGATATTGCAGTTTTGCCCGATAGCGGAACCGCCCATGATATGCGAGAAGTGCCAGATGCTCGTGCCTTTGCCAATGGTACAACCATTGTCGATTATAGCAGTTTCGTGTGCCTTATATTCGTTGTTCATCGTCTTTATTTATAAATAAGGAAAATAGTTGGCTTCTTGTTCATGTCAGGTAACTTTCCTGCCCAGCTCTTCATTGTACGAGTACGGATAGATTCGTCATCACAACTAATGTTAGAGGCAATGCACATTCGGGTCGTAGGTCGACAGGTTCGTACCAATTCCTCAGCCAATTTATTGTTACGATAAGGAGTTTCGATAAATAGCTGAGTTTGATTCTCTGTATATATTCGTCCTTCTAACTTCTTTATCATGCTTGTACGTTCCGCACCATCAATAGGCAGATAGCCGTTGAATGCAAAGCTCTGTCCGTTAAACCCTGAAGCCATGACCGACATCAGTATAGACGAAGGTCCGACAAGCGGCACTACCGGATAATTATTTTTTTGCGCAATAGCAACAACGTCAGCTCCCGGATCGGCTACAGCGGGACAACCGGCTTCCGAAATTACACCAATAGACTCTCCCTTCTCTAACGGCAACAGATAAGTCGCCACATCGTCGGGCGAAGTATGTTTGTTAAGTTCATAGAATGTAAGGTCGTCAATAACGATAGAAGGCTCTGTCTTCTTTAAAAAGCGACGAGCTGTACGGATATTCTCCACAATAAAGTGACGAATACCAAGAATTATTTCACGATTATATTCCGGCAATACGCGACGATGTTCGGTTTCGCCCAACGTAACAGGAATAAGATAAAGAGACGCATTCATATAACAAACTGTTTCTCGCAAAGGTAAACATTTATTGTCAGACCTTAAAAGAGTAGGCCGTTCAGTAATTTTCTTGAAAATATCGTCTGCGACCTAAATACCTTTAGGCAAAACCTCGCAGACATCGTCCGAAAGGAAAATACCTTTAGGTAAAGAAGTCAATCTCCTTTTTCTGCCTATTTTCTTTGCCTTTTGCCGGAATCTTTTGTTGATGCAGATTAAAATATGGATACATTTGTAGGAAAACAGATTAAAATATGGTTAGAATAGGACTTCTATCAGACACGCATGGCTATTGGGATAAGCGTTATATAGAGTATTTTAAGGATTGTGACGAGATCTGGCACGCAGGGGATGTGGGCTCGGATAATCTGATTGCCAAGCTAAAAGAGATAAAGCCTGTCCGCGCTGTGTATGGAAATATTGACGGTCAGGCTGTGCGTTTGGATTGTCCTAAAGTTGCCACTTTTACAGTAGAGGGCGTTGAGGTGATGATGACGCATATAGGAGGTTATCCCGGGCGATACGCTCCTGAGATAAGAGCGGAATTGTATGATACTCGCCCTTCTCTTTTTATCTCCGGCCATTCACATATTCTCAAGGTTATGTTTGACAAGACTCTTAACTGCTTGCACATAAATCCTGGTGCCGCAGGTATTAGCGGCTTCCACCAAGTAAGAACATTAGTGAGGTTCACTATTGACAAAGAAAATATACGTGATTTGGAAGTAGTTGAATTAGGGAATAGATAGATTGCTTACTCAATCCCCAGATTAATTTCTGTATTCTTGGGGAGGAAGCTTTCTGCCAGTAAGACTGTGTTTTTTAAGTACGAAAACTCTTGTTCGAAGTAATCGCTGAATAGTCCTTTGCCAATGTTTTCCTCTATTTGTTTAACTGTCCACAACTTACCTTTAGGCATATTCTCCTGAATAAAGAAATCCTCCGAAGGTATGTTTACAACAAATACTGCGACAAGATGCTTCACCACACTATCCTCAAAGGTATATCTCACCATGAAGCGCGGATTAACGGCATTACTCTCTATGTAAGGTTGTATTACCTCGCTGGCTGTATCTTCAAGGCTTTGTTTATACTTCACATATTGCTTGAATGGATAATCCAGTTTCTCGGGAGAAACGATTTCTTCTTCGCTCCGTTTCGCAAGGAAAAGCATTCCTTTATGCAATAAAACTATACGTACAACAGGATGATAGAACTTACGCATCGAAGCAATACTTATCGAACGGGCTATACGACCGATGACTTTTCCATTTTCATTTAATACAGGCAACCACTCCTCCTGACGCAAATACTTCCTGATCATATACAAGCGTATTTGTTCATATACGATAATAAGCACTCCTATAATAATTTCTAAATGCTTAAAGAAAAATGGTTCTAAATGAGGGTTTTTAACATCGTCCGGAAGGAGAAGATAAAACATTACACAGAAAAGATGTATAGTATAGAGGTATTGTGTAATTTGTGCAATATAATAGAACTCATTTAACGATGCGTTCACATAAGTTTGCTTGTCGGGAGGGAAGCCGATATTCCTTACTTTACGCAGAACGAATTTGCGAAGCAATGACACAAGAGAAAGGACTATAACTAATAGAATTTCGAGAATTACTACAGAGTATTCCGAAAGGATTGAGTCTAATTGCGCAAAGAGAAAGATAGAATATAATAATAGCGTAGCGACAACAGGCAGAAACATGAATTGGTAAACTTCTCCTTTTCTGAGATGTCGAAAGATTAAGCAGCTAACAGCACAGAAAACTAACGCCACGACGAAAGACAGTGTATAGGAATAATAATAATCCGCAACTGCAAAAAGCAGCAGTGGAATAAGACCTACCGACTGACTCTCTGTTCCTCGTCTTAATTGTTTCATACTTTCTATTTATATCATCCTCTCTTATAACAATCAAAAACAGTCAAAGGTTCTAGCCGAGTAAATGCTTTTCGGCATGATACGAGGAGCGCACGAGTGGTGCACTCTCGACTTTTCTAAACCCTTTGGCTAATGCGACTACTCTGTATTCTTCGAACTTATCGGGAGTAACGTATTCATGCACAGGAATGTGTTGGCGTGTTGGCTGGAGGTATTGTCCTATAGTAAGAATGGAGGTTCCGACTTTTAGAACATCATCCATAAGTTCTAATACTTCGTCCTCTGTTTCTCCCAATCCTGCCATTATTCCTGTCTTCGCTACGATATTCCGACTGGCAATTCTTTCCAATACATGAAGACTTACATCGTATTTGGCGGCACTTCTTATCACAGGAGTAAGTCGACGCACGGTCTCCATATTATGTGATATGATATCAGGTGCAGCCTCTATCACCTTGTCAATTAATTCATCCTTGCCCTGAAAGTCCGGTATAAGCACTTCTATGGTCGTGCCCGGGTTTCTTTTTTTAACAGCTTGGATCGTGTCAGCCCAATGCTGTGCTCCCATGTCAGGTAAATCATCACGGTCTACCGATGTTATTACCGCATGATTAAGACCCATAAGGCGTATGCTTAATGCTACATTATCCGGCTCTTTCGCATCCAATGGCGCAGGTTTGCCTGTTAACGTATTGCAGAACTTGCACGACCGGGTACAGATATCTCCACCAATCATAAAGGTAGCTGTTCCTATACTCCAACATTCTCCCATATTAGGACATCGTCCGCTAGAGCATATCGTGTGTAGTGAATGAGACTCGACTATTTCCTTGGTCTTTGTAAAGGTTTCATTACCACCAAGTCGTATTTTTAGCCAATCCGGTTTCTTTACATGTTCTTTTGTCATTTACAAATTCTCAAGCAGGAAGTTAGACATCTTTGTATAAAGATGGTAACGTGTATTTCCTCCCACGATACTATGATTACGGTCCTTATATATGTGCATATCAAACTGTTTGTTTGCCTGAACTAACGCCTCTGCATAATCCATTGACTGATGGAAGTGTACATTGTCATCTGCTGTGCCATGCACAAGCAATAACCTGCCTTGAAGATTAGAAGCCAATTTGATAGGCGATGTAGCTGCGTAGCCTTCAAAATTTTCGTTAGGCGTACGCATAAAACGTTCTGTGTATATCGTATCGTAATACTTCCAATCTGTAGGAGGAGCCACTGCAATGCCGGCCTTGAATGTTCCATTGCCAACGCTCATTGACATAAGAGTCGTATAACCACCAAAGCTCCATCCCCATATCGCAATGCGATCTCCATCAATATAAGGCAATTTGCCTAATGCTTGAGCGGCTTCAACTTGATCCTGAGCTTCTAGTACACCCATTCTCAGATATGTACTTTTGCGGAAAGCTTCACCACGAGCACCAGTACCACGACCATCCACAGAGACAACAATAATATCATTTGCGGCAAGAGTGTGTTCCCAATCAAAAGTAAATCTATCTAATACCTGTTGTGAGTTCGGGCCGCTATACTGTATCATTAGTACAGGATACTTTCTATTCTCATCAAAGTTCACCGGTTTAACAATCCATGCGTTCAATTCATTTCCTGAAGCAGTATTAACCTTGAAGAACTCTTTAGGAGAGAAGGAGTGGGCAGTTAGTTTGTTCGCCAATGCTGCATTATCCTGCAATACACGCAACTCACGATTTCTTCTTGTTTCATGAACTGTTATCTGCAACGGAGTTATTGAGCTTGAATAGCGATTGATATAATATGCGAAATTCGTACTGAACGTAGCATTGTTTGTTCCAACCTTGGTTGATAGTTTCGTCGTTACGCCCTTGGCATTTATGCTGTACACTGAACGGCGCAATGGGCTCTCCTCTGCTGATTCGTAGTAAACAGTACTATTAGATTCGTCAATCCCCAAGAACGCAGTCACATCCCAATTTCCTGATGTTACTTGCCTTTGCATTATTCCGGTAGGAGAATACATATAGATATGTGCATATCCGTCTTGCTCACTTACATGAAGGAAGCCGTCTTTCGTGAATCGAATTGATCTTAACCATTCCGAGTCAATGTAAGCCTTATTCTCTTCACGCAGGATAAGACGGAATACTCCGCTTTTAGGATTAGCATAATACATATTAAAAATGTTCTGATGACGATTGAGCGTCATCACTGCTAATTGATCTGAATTCTTTGTAAATAAAATACGTGGGATATAGCTTTCGCTGTCAACAGGCAAACTCAACTCCTTTGTATCCCTTGTTGCTACCGAATATGAATGAAGCGTAGTTCTCGAATTCTTTTGTCCTGCTTTTGGGTATTTGAAGTTGTAATATTCCGGATAAAGACCATCGCCATATATTTGCATTGAAAATTCCGGTACTTCTGTTTCATCAAATTTCACAAAAGCAAGGTACTCACTGTCCGGCGACCATGCCATTAGGTTGGTTATGGAAAACTCTTCCTCATAAACCCAATCAGTCGCTCCGTTTATTATCTTGTTGAACTCACCATCAGTAGTAACTTGTACTTCCGTATCAAAGTCAAATTTCTTTATCCATATATTATTGTCGCGTACATAAGCACACATACGTCCGTCAGGAGAGAATGTAGGAATCATCTGCTTACTTGTCGACTCGGTTAGAGGTTTAACAAAATTACGACGAACATCATAATCATATATGACTGATTTAGACGAGCGGCGATATATGCTTTCCGTCTCACGAAGTAAAAGGATACGATGTCCGGTGCTGCTTATCAAGTAGCTGTCAAAAGTATCAAAGGTGCATTCTCTTGCCTTACTTGCGTTAAAAAGAGTATCTACAGGGTTTCCTGTGCTATAGGCATATTTTATAATCATGCTACGCTCGTTGTTCATTGCTGTATAATGTTCTCCATCTGGCATAGAACGAATCTCGCCAACTGATGATATTTGTCGGAATGCTCCCCCCGTAACATCCTTTAAGTTGATTGCATTCGCTCCATTCTGAGCATTAACAACTCCGGTAATACCTAAACATAGTAAAACAGCTAACCCTATCTTCTTCATATCAGTAATAAAATTGATGATACGCAAAAGTACTAAAAAAATAGTGAACTGATATCTCTAGCAAAAAGTCAAGTGACAGTTTCATTATATATACAAAAGTGAAACAAAAAATCCATCAGTGATTGCGCAGTCCATGATTTTTGTCACTTTGACGCCTATTTCGCTATTTTGCTGTCATTTTGACACAGGCTATTTAAATTGATTTCTAGGCACGTTTGAAGGGTCGGGAATACCTAGGGCACTTTTTGATGTCAAATGCAGCCACGGCGAAGGAAGGAGCCTTTAACGAGGTGTCGATTTTTGAAACTTTTCCGAAAATAGGCCTTTTTGAACTTTCGCTCAAATGGACACATACACTTGAGCAAAAGTATGTGTACTTTTTCAAAAAGTATGCATACTTTTGACAAAGTGTATGTATGCAATTGACCAAAAAAACGTGTATTTTGGTCAAAATTTGACAGAAATCAAGTCTGCAGTAAAAGTGTTAAAAAATGTGCGTAAGTAAAACCGTCGAAATACTATCATTTTGTCATTTTTTATGCCTAAAAGCGGGGGTTGTTTTTCAACGTTTTTGAGCAAGGAGATTTACTCTCAAAAGGCACTATGACACTCGTATGCAACCCGCCCTGGGGTTGAAAGCGGAGGGCGATGCTGTCCGCTGGAAGACTCCAGTCGCTGCGCTCCCTCCGCATATCATGGCGGCTATTGATGTACAACCCATACTGGGTTGGTCGCCATTATGACACAAAAAAGGAGCACTTTACTGAACACCCTACTTCTTGCCACGATACTTTTAGACGCTGGATTTTATCATCCTCTCGTTCCATTACGTTGAGACAAACGGACTCCTCACTATTTCGTAAAAGCGAACTATTTATCGCTGTTGTTTTAAGCAATAGTGAAACTAAAATTCCTGTAGGGATTTCACAGAGGATGCATTATTGATTTCTTGAGAAAGAGGACGATTTTCTCTGGCATTTGGGCCGAGAAATTACGTATTGCAAATACTTTTATGTATTGTTTGCTTTTTTATCTTTCCGACAATATGGAAGAATATAGAGGTGGAAATTGCAGCGACGATTACGCTTGCCAATAGGTTTTCACCTTGGATATTTCCGGAGAGAATCTCGTCGTTTTTGATTTTCTCATTAGATCCGACGATTATGGCGAATGTGTTGTTGACGAAATGAGCAAAAACAGGAACCCATATACTTTGAGTCCAATATAACAAGTATCCAAAGAAGGCTCCTAATAACATTCGTGGAATAAATCCGTAAAACTGCAAATGGAAAGCGCTAAATAATATTGCTGTAATCCATATTGTTTTGTGATGGTTGTTGGTCCATTTCTCTATAATCCGTTGTAATGCGCCACGAAAGAAGAACTCTTCGGTAACTGCTGCGCATAATGCCATCACGATGATGTTGCCGATGAATGCCGCCGCTCCGACTTCATCCAACAAAGACTTTATAAAATTCTCCACAGCATTCTCCTGAGCTCGCATCCAATTTTCTACCGGAGCCATAAATTCGGGTAGAATGATTTGCTGGTTGAGGTATACCGTAAGAGAAATTACCGGAAAGATCGCTAACATGCTAAAGAATACAAGTCGTAGCGTGCTTGTGGACGGCTTTTCCTTTGTTTGTAAGAAGGCGCTCGGTTTGCTGCTACATAGCCATGCGAGAGCTATTGCCGGAAGCAAGAACATGCTTGTCGCGGAAATGAACTGAAGCGTTCTTAATATCCAAGTGGAGCTTAATGTCTCTTGGGGTAATATAAATGAGAATATGCCTCCGATAATTGATGCGAAAAGAACTCCTGCTATAACGAGAGCTAAGAATATCCATAGCTGGGCGCTTCCCGATTGCTTTTCAAATGTAGCCTTATATGACATGTTAATGTATAGGTATAAAAAAACTTCTGCTTAAAGATAAGCAGAAGTTCTTATTTTTTTCTATAAAGAGTTTGGATTATTCTTTTGGTCTAGCTTCTTTCACTACCATTTGACGTCCTTCGTACTCAGCTTCGTTAAGTTCTTCAATCGCTTTCTTGCCATCTTCGTCGTTTGGCATCTCAACGAATGCAAAACCTTTAGATCTTCCTGTTTCACGATCTTTGATAATCTTAACAGAGTCTACAGCTCCGTACTCTTCCATAACTTGTTTCAAATCTTCTTCCCGAACACGGTAGTTCAGGTTACCAACGTAAATATTCATAAAAATAAAATATAAAAAATAAAAATGTTACTTTAATGAAAGAAGTAAACCGGAATTTCGTAACAGTGAGAAATATTCAACGAGTTGTAAGGAATAAGAAACAATGTTATGTACGTTCAAAGTAAATCACCTTTCACATCGCAAAGAAATGCATTTATTTTTGAATGACAAGTTTTTAGCTCAATAAAATACAGAGGATTAGAACTTTTGGAGAAACAATTTGTGAGATTAAAAGAATAAGTCTATTTTTGCAGCCTGAAAATAAAATATACAATAACATAAATCATTCAGAATGAATATTTCTTTTAAGAAAAATGATGCTGCAACAAGTGGTATCCTGACAATCGAAATAGTGAAGGCCGATTATGCAGAGCAATTGGAAAAAAGTTTGCGTAGTTTTCGTCAGAACGTGACTCTTCCAGGTTTTCGTAAAGGTATGGTTCCTGTGGGAATGGTGAAGAAACTGCATGGAAAACAGTTGCTTGCAGAGGAAGTTAATAAGTTGATTTCCGACAATCTTTATAGCTATGTAAAAGAGAATGACCTGAACTTGTTAGGCGAACCTTTGGCAAATGCAACAGAGCAGCCTGAAATTGATTTCGACAAACAGGAGGATTTTACATTCTGTTTTGATCTTATATTGTCTCCAGAGGTAAAGATTACATTGAATAGAAGAGATAAACTGACACTTTATAAACCTATTGTTGAAGAAGATGCAATAGAGAAACAAATAGAATCATATAAGGCAAACTTCGGTTCGTATGAAAGTGCGGAAGATAATATCGAAGAGAAAGACTTGTTGAAGGGTGTTTTGACAGAACTTGAAAATGGGTCGCCAAAAGAAGGAGGTATCTCTCTTGATGATGCTGTTCTTATGCCTATGTATGTGAAGGACGCTGACGAGAAAGCTAAGTTTATGGCATCGAAGAAGGATGGAGTTGTTGTGTTCAATCCTAACAAGGCATATAATGGCATTGAGGTTGAAATCGCATCTTTCTTGAAGATTGAGAAATCAGCAGTTGCAGATATGACTTCGGATTTCAGTTTTGAAATAAAAGAAATAACTCGTCATAAAGAAGCTGAATTGAACCAAGAGTTGTTTGATAAAGTATTTGGCGAAGGTGCTGTTACAAGCGAGGAAGAATTTAAGAATAAAGTAAAGGAGTCATTGTCAGAACAGTTTTTCGCACCGGTAAACTTCAAATTCTTGACAGATGCTCGTGAGTTGTTCTTAAAGAAAACTTCTGAATTAGTCTTTGCTGATGACCTGTTGAAGCGTTGGTTGGTTGAGACAAATAAGAATAAGACAGCAGTTGATATTGATGCAGATTATCCTAAAATCTTGGATGATTTGAAGTTTCAGTTAGTTAAGGAGTCTTTGCTTAAAGAACATGATGTTAAAGTTGAAGAAGCTGATGTGGAAGCGTTTGCTATTCGCGTGGCAAAAGCTCAATTCGCTCAATACGGAATGTATTCTGCGCCAGATGATGTTCTTCTTAGCTATGCAAAGGATTTGCTAAAAGATAAAGCAACTCTTCAAAATATTGTAGACCGTGTGATTGAAGATAAGTTGGCCACTTGTGTTAAGGGATTGGTTAAACTTGAAGAGAAAGAAATCACTATTGGTGAATTTGAAGAACTTATGAAATAACACTTACTCAGCGCTTTATAAGCGCTGACTTGTGAAAAAAGAGAGTTCTCCTTGAAAAACTCTTGACAGGCAAGAAATAAATTGTTTCTTTAAGAAATTTATTTATAACTTTGTTTATAGTTAAGAGAAAGGAGTGGTCTCTTTTTTCTTTTTAGAATCATAGAAAGAAAAGCTTATACAATATGGACGAATTTAAGAAATATGCGACAAAGCATTTGCGGATGAGTGGAACAGCTCTTGATAGTTATATGAATATAACGAGTAGTTATATCTCGCCGACTATTATTGAGGAGCGTCAACTCAATGTTGCACAAATGGATGTTTTTTCCCGTTTGATGATGGATCGTATAATCTTTTTAGGAACACAGATTGACGATTATACTGCAAACGTAATTCAAGCACAACTTTTGTATTTGGATTCTAGTGATCCGGGTAAAGATATCTCTATCTACATAAACTCTCCTGGAGGTTCTGTCTATGCCGGATATGGTATATATGATACGATGCAATTTATAGGAAGTGATGTCTCTACTATTTGTACTGGTATTGCTGCTTCTATGGCTTCTGTGTTGTTAGTGTCCGGAGCAAAGGGGAAACGTTTTGCCCTTAAGCATTCACGTGTGATGATTCACCAGCCACTAGGTGGTGCGCAAGGTCAGGCTTCTGATATCGAAATTGCTGCTCGTGAAATCATAAAAGTTAAAAAAGAACTTTATACTATAATATCAGAACACTCAGGAAAACCTTTTGAAGAGGTTGAAGGGGATAGTGATCGTGACTATTGGATGACGTCAGAAGAAGCTAAGGCTTATGGAATGATTGACGACATTCTTATGCGCAAATAACTTTGTATTAAAGTTTAATTACAACCAAAAGAGTATGGCCAAATCAGGCGAAATATGTGTTTTCTGTGGAAGAACCAATAAAAATGTGAATCTGCTTATTAACGGAATAAGTGGAGCCATTTGTGATGAATGCGCAAGGCAGGCTTATGAAATAGTGCAGGAGCAAGATAAATCGACAGGAAGTGCCTTTGGGTTGGGCAAGGAGGAATTGCCTAAGCCGGAAGAAATCAAGACGTTTTTAGATCAGTATGTCATTGGACAGGACGAAGCTAAGCGTTATCTGTCTGTTTCTGTATACAATCATTATAAACGATTGCTTCAAAAGGTGACATCTGATGATGTTGAAATCGAGAAGTCGAATATTATTATGGTTGGAGCTACAGGAACGGGGAAGACTCTTCTTGCACGTACAATAGCAAAACTTCTTCACGTTCCGTTTGCGATTGTGGATGCGACAGTATTGACAGAGGCTGGTTATGTCGGGGAAGATATTGAAAGTATTCTTACTCGACTATTGCAAGCATCAGATTATAATGTGGAGGCTGCCCAGCGAGGAATCGTTTTTATTGATGAAATAGATAAAATAGCGCGTAAAAGTGACAATCCTTCTATCACAAGAGATGTTAGTGGTGAAGGAGTACAGCAGGGGTTGTTGAAATTGTTGGAAGGTTCAATTGTTAATGTCCCACCACAAGGGGGGCGTAAACATCCTGATCAGAAAATGATTGCAGTTGATACCAAGAATATATTATTTGTCTGTGGTGGAGCGTTTGATGGTATTGATAAGAAAATAGCACAACGTCTTAATACCCGTGTTGTTGGTTATGCGGCAAATAAGAAGAGCGGTATAGTTGATAAGGATAATTTGTTGAAGTATATTATACCAACAGACCTTAAATCCTTTGGTTTGATTCCTGAAATAATTGGGCGTCTGCCTATTCTTACATATTTGAATCCGTTGGATAAAGACACTCTTCGTAATATCCTGACTGAACCAAAGAACTCTATAATCAAACAGTATAAAAAATTGTTTGAGATGGATGGCATAGAGCTGACTTTTGATGAAAAAGTCTTTGAATATATTGTTGATAAGGCGCTCGAGTTCAAATTAGGTGCTCGTGGGCTTCGTTCTATTGTAGAAGCGATAATGATCGATGCTATGTATAATATGCCATCAGGTAATGATAAGTCGCTTCATGTTACGTATGAATATGCGATGGGTAAGTTCGAGAAATCGGATATAAACCGTTTGCAGACAGCTTAAGTACATTTCGCTTAATAAATAGAGTATGGCAAAGAAGAATGATTTAGCTGAGGCTCTCAAAACGCATTTTGGCTTTGATGCTTTTAAAGGAAATCAAAAGGCTATTATAGAAAATGTATTGGCCGGCAATGATGCCTTTGTGTTGATGCCAACAGGTGGAGGGAAATCTCTTTGTTATCAATTACCCTCTCTAATGATGGATGGAACAGCGATTGTTATTTCTCCATTAATAGCCTTGATGAAGAATCAGGTGGATGCTATGCGCCACTTTAGCGAAAAAGATGGCGTTGCCCATTTTATTAATTCTTCGCTGAATAAAGCCGCTATAGAGCAGGTTAAGAATGATATTGTGAGTGGTCATACTAAACTATTGTATGTTGCCCCAGAGTCGTTGACAAAGGAAGAGAACGTCGATTTTCTTCGTCAAATAAACATTTCTTTTTATGCTATTGATGAAGCTCATTGTATCTCAGAATGGGGGCATGATTTTCGTCCGGAATATCGTCGTATTCGACCAATTATAAGCGAAATAGGAAAACGTCCATTGATTGCCCTAACTGCAACGGCGACTCCTAAAGTGCAGCATGATATTCAGAAAAATCTGGGAATGGTTGATGCTAAGGTTTTTAGATCTTCATTTAATAGGGTAAATCTTTATTACGAAGTTCGTCCCAAAGGAACAGACGTGGATAAAGAGATTATAAAATACATAAAAACGAACGAGGGTAAATCCGGAATCATTTACTGTTTGAGCCGAAAGAAGGTGGAAGAACTTGCTGATATCTTGAAAGCAAATGGAATAAAAGCATTGTCTTATCATGCGGGAATGGACTCGCATCTGCGTTCAACAAATCAGGATGCATTCCTTATGGAAAAAGTTGATGTTATTGTTGCAACGATTGCATTTGGAATGGGTATTGACAAACCAGATGTACGTTATGTTATTCATTATGATATTCCAAAAAGTTTAGAAGGGTATTATCAAGAAACCGGGCGTGCCGGCAGGGATGGTGGTGAAGGACGGTGTGTTGCCTTTTATGCAAATAAGGATTTGCAAAAGCTTGAGAAATTCATGCAGGGAAAGCCTGTTGCCGAACAGGAGATTGGACGTCAATTGTTGCTGGAAACAGCAGCTTATGCGGAGACATCTGTTTGTCGTCGAAAGGTTTTGTTGCATTATTTCGGAGAAGAATATTTAGAAGAGAATTGTGGTTGTTGTGATAATTGTCTGAATCCTAAAAAACTAGTGGAAGCAAAAGAATTATTAAGTGCAGTGCTTGAAGTGGTCAGCACCTTAAAAGAAAAGTTTAAAGTAGACTATGTCGTGAATATCCTTATGGGTAATCTTACTTCAGAAATCCAGTCGTATAAACATAATGAATTGGATTTGTTCGGCTCGGGGCAAGACGAAGATGATAAAACATGGAATGCTGTAATCCGTCAGGCTTTAATTGCTGGCTATATTGAAAAAGATATAGAGAATTATGGCTTGCTAAAAATCACTCCCAAAGGAAAAGGTTTTATGACAAAACCTGTTTCATTCAAGATTGCTAAAGATAAAGAATTTGATGAAGAGGACGAGGATGTGCCAGCTCGTGGAAGCGCGACTTGTGCTGTGGATCCGGTGTTGTATTCTATGATGAAGGATCTGCGTAAGAAAATGTCCAAGCGTTTAGATGTTCCTCCATTTGTTATTTTTCAAGATTTGTCTTTAGAGGCTATGGCGACTACTTATCCTGTAACCTTGGAGGAGCTGCAAAATATACCAGGGGTTGGTGCAGGTAAAGCTAAGCGTTATGGAGAGGAGTTTATAACACTAATAAAGATCCATGTCGAAGAAAACGAAATAGAACGTCCGGAAGACTTACGTGTTAGGACTGTTGCTAATAAGTCGAAGCTGAAAGTTTGGATTGTTCAGAGTATTGATCGTAAGGTCGCGTTAGATGATATTGCCTTGACAAAGGGTTTAGAGTTTAATGATCTTTTGGATGAAATAGAAGCGATTGTTTATTCTGGAACAAAAATCAATATAGATTATTTCTTGAATGATATTATGGACGAAGATCATATCTCTGATATTTATGAATATTTCAAAGACTCTGAAACTGATAGCTTGAATGATGCTATAGACGAGCTTGGAAAAGATTATACAGAAGAAGAAATTCGTTTGGTACGTATTAAGTTCTTATCAGAGATGGCTAATTAAGAAATTATAACTAAAATCTGAATGAAGAAAAGGACGTCTGTATATACTTTTATTGTAGATAAATCGTTTGTAATGATGTTAAACGATTATTGAATTATGATTAGAAGTTATTTGATTAGGAGTGCCATAGTGGCCTTGTTTGTTGTTTTCTCAGATTCGGTAAAGGCTCAGACAGAATCTGATTCTATTATTATGACGGTTGCTGGGAAAAATGTTTCTTTAGCAGAGTTTGAATTTCTCTTATCAAAGAATCAGGGGTTGGATTTATCAAATCAGCAATCTTTAGAATCATATATAGAACTTTTTGGGAATTTTAAGAGAAAGGTTGCTGCAGCGGAAGAACTTGGCTTAGATAACACTAGCCAATTTAAGAGAGAATTTGAGAGGTATAAATCGGAATTAACTCGTAGCTATTTATCTGATTCGAAAGGAGAGGACGCTGCCGCAAAATTTATATATGACAGAGGCAGTGAATTGTTGAGTTTGGATTATATTTATTTTCGCTTGCCGGCACAGTCTGTGTCGAAAGATACTTTATTAGTCTATAATCAGGCTTATAAGGCTTATGAACGTATAAGAGGAGGAGAGTCGCTCATTAGAGTGGGTGAATCTTTGAAAGAAATAGAAGGAGAGAATTCAGTTTCCGTTAGTTCTTTAAACTCGTTAGCACCTTTGTTTGCATCAAAGGCGTTTGAGAACGTAGTTTATTCAATGTCTGTGGGAGAATTGTCAAAACCGATAAGAACTGCTGCCGGTTATTACTTGGTAAAACTGAATGCACGTAGACCAAATTCCGGGACTGCTAGGGTGGCACACATTCTTCTAACTAACGAGAAAAATGGGAAAACAATATCTGAAAAACAATTGTTGAAAGAGGTTAATAAGTTGCAGGCGAAGATTCTTGCAGGCGAAGATTTCTCTTCTTTGGCAAAAGAACATTCTCAAGATAGTATTAGTGCTATGAATGGAGGTCTTCTCCCGATACTTGAACCTGGAACGACTGTTGCTGAGTTTGAGAATGCAGCATTCTCTCTTGAAAATATAGGAGATATATCAGAGCCTATTAAGACGGGTTTTGGTTACCATTTTATAAAGTTGATAGAAAAACAACCTAGACCCTCTTTTGAAGAGCAAAAGGTGAATATTGCTGCCGCGATGAGACAGGGAGAGTGGAATTTTGAATATTATGATGCTTTTGATAGTCGTTTAAGGCAGGAGTATGGGTATGTGCTCTATCCTGAAGCTTATGACGAGTTGCAAAAGATTTGTGATGACTATTTCCCGACAGAAGATGACTTTTTTGAGAAGGCTAAGGATTTGAATAATGTTTTATTCCGAATAAATGATCGTGACTTTTCTCAAATAGAGTTTCTGATATATTTACAGCGTAATCCTTTCTCTACTAAAACCTATTCAGGTGATTTAATGCGAGAGGTTTATGATCTGTTTCTTCGTGATTTGGTTGTTCTTCTTGAACGTGAGAACTTGGAGACAAAGCATCCGGAGTATTTGCATCTATTGAATGAATATCGTGATGGGATTCTATTATTTGAAATAAGTAATGCCATGATCTGGACGAGACCTATAGAAGAACAAGCGGAATTGGAGAAGAAATGGCTTGAAGAGTTGAAAATTAAATATCCTATTGTTATTAAGAATTGGGACTTGTTGAAAAAATAAAAATAATGCGAGCTTGCTCTCTTATTTTAGCATTTGTATTTTTGTTAGGTGCGTGTAAGGAAATACTCTCATCAGATGAAAATGATGTAATTGCTAAAGTGCAAGGTCGTGTTTTGCATCGCTATGAGGTGAGAGAGGCGATTCCGGCAGGAGTCTCCTCAGAAGATAGCTTGCTGATAGCAGAAAGCTATATTGACAAATGGGTGAAAGATGCTTTGGTATACTATGTCGCTTTACCTAATTTGGAGTCTGAAAAGAGATATATAAATAAGCTCGTAGAGTCATACCGTCATTCACTTGTGAAACATCGGTTTCAGGAGAAATTAGTCCAAGAGAGACTTGTTGCAAATATAGGAGAGAGCGACAAACGTAGTTTTTATGAAGAAAACAAGAAAATGTTTGTTCTTGATAAGACCTTAATTAGAGGTTTATTCTTGAAAATACCAATAGATGCGCCAGGGTTGGCTGATGTCAAGAAATGGTATAGGTCTAATGCCGTTGAGTCTCTTGAAAAGATAGAGAAATACAGTGTGCAAAATGCAAGTGTTTATGATTATTTCTACGACAGATGGGTTGATTTTGACGAGGTAAGAAGTAATTTCCCCGTTGGTAGATTGAATGCAAATGTTTTTTTTAATACAAATAAGTTCGTTGAGGTTTCAGATAGTAGTTTTTGTTATTTGTTGAATATACAAGACTATGTGCTTAGGGGTAATATTGCTCCATACGAATATGCGGAGTCCCGTATTCTCAATATCTTGACAAGTCAACGAAAAAGAGAATTTTTGAAAGATTTTGAAAATGAATTATATATTGATGCAGTTCGATCGGGAGATGTTAAATTCTTTACAGAGCCTTGAGTTGTATTATAAAATGTGAATATGATGAAAAAGTTTTTTGTGATATTTTTTCTGTCTTGTTTTTCTGCTACATTGATTGCACAAGATAATGTTGTTGATGAAATTGTTTGGGTTGTAGGAGATGATGCGATTTTACGATCAGATATAGAGACGAAGCGTTTGGATATGCAAATAAATGGCATTCGCTTTGATGGGGATCCATATTGTATTATTCCAGAACAGATGGCTATAGAAAAGCTCTATCTAAACCAAGCAAGAATAGATAGTATTGATGTTAGTGAGAATCAGGTTATTCAAGATGTTGATCGCTGGATTAATATGGCAATAGGTCAAATTGGATCTAGAGAGAAATTGGAAGAATATTTCAATAAAAAGCTATCTCAGATAAAGGATGAACGAAAAGAAATGGTGCGTGAGCAGCAAATTATACAACAGATGCAACGTGAGTTGATCGGTGAAATAAAACTAACTCCTTCAGAAGTGAGAAGATATTATAATCAATTACCAAAGGATAGTTTGCCAACAATTCCAACGACTGTTGAGGTGCAGATAATAACTCTTGAACCAGTAATTCCATTTGAAGAAACCGATGCAATAAAGTCTCGTTTAAGAGGGTTTACAGATCAAATCACAAGAGGAGAGATGGAATTCTCTACATTGGCGCGTCTTTATTCTGAAGATCCTTCTTCTGCGATAAGGGGAGGAGAATTAGGTTTTGTAGGAAAGGGTACTTTACTTCCTGAATTTGCTAATGTTGCGTTTAATCTTTCTGACCCTAAGCGTGTTTCTAATATTGTGGAAACAGAATATGGATTTCATATTATCCAATTAATAGAGAAGAGGGGAGACCGTATTAATTGTCGCCATATATTATTGAAACCAAAAGTTTCAGAGAAAGATTTGTTAGACGCTACAACCAGAATGGATTCATTGTATTCGGATCTTATGGCTGATAAGTTCTTATTTGAAGAAGCTGCGACTTTTGTTTCTTATGATAAGGACACAAGAAATAATAAGGGATTAATGGTTAATCAAAATTACGAGAGTGAACATTATGGAACTCCTCGTTTTGAGATGCAGGAACTTCCTCCTGAAATAGGAAGAATCGTTTACAATATGCAAGTGGGTGAGATTTCCAAACCATTTACAATGATAACAAACAAACAGAAGGATGTTGTTGCAATAGTAAAGCTTAATGCAAGAACTGAAACTCATAAAGCGAATTTGGCAGATGATTATCAGGCTATAAAAGCAATGGTTGAACATCAGAAGAGAACAGATCTTCTAAATGATTGGATTGTAAACAAACAAAAGACAACATACGTTCGAATTAGTGAAGGGTGGAGAAATTGTGACTTTCAATATCCAGGATGGATTAAAGAATAAAGGTGAAGCATAGATTACTTTTAATAGGTGTTTTAAATTTATTTGCTGTCTTTTTAATTGCACAGACATCGGATAGTATCTCTACGAAGACAACATTGGTTCGTTTGGAGCACGCTGATGTCTTGTATTTTGACAAAGAGATAAATGCTGATGCACAAATCCTAAGTGGGAATGTCAAATTTCGCCATGATGGTTCATATATGTACTGTGATAGTGCGTATTATTTTGAAGCAACGAATTCTTTAGAGGCTTTTAGCAATGTCCGAATGGAGCAAGGAGATACCTTGTTTGTTTATGGAGATTACTTATTGTATGACGGCAATATAGAGCTTGCGCGTTTACGGAACAATGTTAAAATGGTGAATAATCAAGTTACACTATATACAGATAGTCTAAACTATAGTAGGAGTAATAATATTGGTTATTATTTTGGTGGGGGGAGAATTGTTGATGAGGAAAACGAATTATCCTCACTTTATGGGCAGTACTCTCTTGATGTGAAGATGAGCTTCTTTAAAGATAGCGTTAAGCTTAATAATCCTCAGTTTATATTATCTACAGATACACTTAATTATAATGTGGAATCAAAGGTCGCTACTATATTAGGACCTTCGGAGATTGTCTCTGATAGTGGAACTATTTATTCCTCAAAGGGGTGGTATGATACCGTTAATGATAAATCGTTGCTGTTAGATCGCTCTAGTATCGTGTCCGAAAATAGAATTTTAACAGGAGACTCGATTCTTTATGACAAATTTGCCGGGATAGGGGAAGTGTTTGGGAATATAAGTGTTCAAGATACGGCTCAGAAGGTTATACTGGAAGGACAGTATGGCTATTATGATGAAAAAATAGATTATACATTCGCTACGGATCGTGCCCGTTTTATTGAGTATTCCAATATTGATACTTTATTTCTACATGCTGACACATTAGAGATGTCTTTGGTCGATTCCTCGTATCGGGAGATAAAGGCTTATCATGGTGTGCGATTCTTTAGGACGGACTTGCAGGGCGTTTGTGATTCAATGCAGTTTAATACACGTGACTCTGTTTTATATATGTATACTGACCCGATTCTTTGGAACGAAAGATATCAAATATTGGGTGATACAATCTTAGTTTATCTGAATGATAGTACTATTGATTTTGTTCATGTCAAGGACTATGCTTTTGCTATACAGCATATTGACTCTACATATTATAACCAATTGAAGGGGACGGACTTGAAGGCCTATTTTGAAGGGGAGCAGGTGACGCGTATTGATGTAAGTGGAAATGCAGAGTCTATATTTTACCCTCAGGAAAATGACGGCGCAAAAATAGGTTTGAATGATTCGAAGAGTAGCTATTTAACTATTTCACTAAAGGATGGTAAATTTGACCGTTTGAATATTGGGACTAATGCAATTGCTAATTTGACTCCTCTGCCAGATTTGAAGCCAGAGCAAAAGACTTTGAAAGATTTTGTTTGGTATGATTATTTGCGGCCTCTAGATAAGGATGATATCTTTAGAGTCCGAAAAAAAGAAACTCAGACAACGCCTAGAAGAAGCAATAAATTTGTACATTAGCATCACAATAATCAATTAAACCGAGTATAAATATGGCACTTTTCCCATTTTCAAACGCGCGTAGGCCGCGTCAATATAATTATAAGCCTATTTATTGGAATCCTGAAAAGGAAGCGAAGGAAGAACGTTCCCGTAGAGTTAAACGAGAGTTAGGTATGGATACGGAAACTACTGATGATTATAAGAAAAACATGAAGGGGGCTTTTGTGCAAGGAACATCTCACCTTAAAAAAAGTATGGAACGCGGTGATGACTCTTGGGGGCGTGCTTCTAGGAACGGGAAGTTGGGTGTTGTTTTGGTCTTTTTGCTTTTTGCTTTCTGGTATTTTTATATTAGATGAGCGATATAATTCATTTATTACCAGATAATATTGCGAATCAAATTGCAGCAGGAGAGGTTATCCAGAGACCTTCCTCTGTTGTTAAAGAGTTAATAGAAAATTCTATTGATGCAGGAGCTAGCAGTATTAAGGTTTATATAAAAGATGCAGGGCGGACATTAATTCAAGTAATTGATGATGGGAAAGGAATGTCTGAAACCGATGCGCGAATGGCATTTGAAAGACACGCCACATCTAAGATTAAAACAGCGGATGACTTATTCTCATTAAAGACAATGGGGTTTAGAGGAGAAGCTTTAGCCTCTATTGCTGCAGTAGCGCAAGTTGAACTTCGAACCCGACGTAATGTGGATGAGCTTGGTGTTAAATTGTCAATATCAGCTTCGTCTTTGACAGATATAGAGCCTGTGGCTTGTGTGGAGGGAAGTGTTTTCTCTGTTAAGAATCTTTTCTTTAATGTTCCTGCCAGAAGAAAGTTTTTGAAATCTAATGAAACTGAATTCCGTAATATAATAACAGAGTTTGAACGAATCGCATTGGTAAACCCTGAAATCTCGATGCTTCTTTATCATGATGGCGTGGAGATATTTAATTTGCCAAGTGTTGTCTTGAGACAACGTATAATAGACGTTTATGGAAAATCTCTGAATCAAAAATTAATTTCTTTGGATGTTGACAGCTCTTTGATTAAGATTACTGGTTTTGTTGGTAGTCCTGATGCTGTAAAAAAAAGAGGCGCTCTACAGTGTTTTTTTGTGAATGGGCGTTTTATGAAACATCCTTATTTTCATAAGGCTTTGATGCAAGCTTATGACCAATTAATTCTTGCAGGGGAGATGCCGAATTATTTTCTGTATTTCTCATTGGATCCTTCAGCTATAGATGTTAATGTACATCCTACGAAAACAGAGATTAAATTTGAAAATGAGCAGCAAATCTGGCAGATAATTGTCGCAACGGCAAGGGAAGCCCTGGCTAAATCCTTTGCAATACCTTCCATTGATTTTAATATGGAAGATGCAATTGATATTCCTGTTTATTCTTCAGAGCGAAAACAGCAGTCCTTGTCTGCTCCAACTATAGGAGTTAATTCTGCCTATAATCCTTTTAGTTCTGCTCTAAGAAAGAAGCCTGAATTTGATTGGACTGAGCTGTATCAAGGTTTCGAAGAAGGTAAAGATTCTATCGAGCCACAAATGTTTCCAGAAGAAAAGATTCCGTCGTTGAGTTTCTCTAACGATTCAGGGGTGAAAGATGAAAGAGAAATTGCCCCTTGTTATCAATACAAAAACCGTTATATTGTTACATCTCTTAAATCAGGACTGATAATTGTAGATCAACATCGAGCGCATATCCGTGTTCTGTTTGATAAATATTTGGATATTATAAGAGCGCGTAAAGGGGTTAGCCAACAAGTCCTTTTCCCAGAAATAATAGAACTAACAACTTCGGAGGTTATAATGTTGCCTGACATCATCGATGAAATGCAATATGTAGGTTTTGATTTAGCAAATTTGGGAAATAATACCTATGCCATAAATGGTATTCCTGCAGATTTATCTGGAATTAGTCCCGCAGACTTGGTGCGTGAGCTTATTAACAAAGCGATGGAAATTAAGTCTTCAGTTAAAGAAGAAATCGCTAAAATCCTAGCACTTTCTTTATCTAAGATCTCAGCGATTCCTTCTGGCAAAGTCCTATCAATAGAAGAAATGGAGCATTTAATCGCTTCTCTTTTCTCTTGTCAAGAGTCTATGCTATCCCCAGAGGGAAATAATATATTGTATGTTATAAAAGATGAAGAGCTAGATAAGCGTTTTAAGTGACATGTGTTTTTGTGTTAAATAAATACAAAAAACAGCAATCGTTTGATTGTTAAGCATTGGTAAATATGTATCTTCGCGTCGATTTTAATTACGAATAATGTGATAAGGTGTTGATGTTATGGAAATAATATCTATCTTTGCACCCTATTATAATGTATGTTATAGAAAATAATATAAAAAAGTTTAAGTAAAAAAGAGAAAAATGCCTACAATTCAGCAATTAGTTAGAAAAGGAAGGGAAACTTTGGAGGTAAAAGGTAAGTCGCCTGCATTAGACTCATGTCCTCAGAGACGTGGTGTGTGTGTGCGTGTTTATACAACAACTCCTAAAAAACCTAACTCTGCAATGCGTAAGGTTGCTAGAGTACGTTTGACCAACACAAAAGAGGTAAATGCATATATTCCTGGAGAAGGACATAATTTGCAAGAGCACTCTATCGTATTGGTTCGTGGAGGACGTGTGAAAGACTTACCAGGGGTACGTTATCACATTGTTCGTGGAACATTGGATACAGCTGGTGTTAACGGACGTACACAAAGACGTTCAAAGTATGGTGCTAAGCGTCCTAAGCCAGGAGCAGCTCCAGCTAAAGGAAAGAAGTAATTCCCTTTTATTTGAGATTTTAAATTAGAGTATTAAAGCTGGTTTGAGTTATTTGGAAAGGCTATAAGGTTGAGTAAATAGTTCAGCGGAACTGTTGAAGACGAGATTCAGGCAACCAAGAACAAAAACAAAATTTTTGAAAACAAATGAGAAAAGCAAAACCAAAGAAAAGGCAGATCCTTCCGGATCCTGTTTTCGGTGATGTTAAGGTTACGAGATTCGTTAACCATTTAATGTATGATGGCAAGAAAAGTACTGCCTTCGACATATTCTATTCTGCCTTAGAGGTCGTTAAGGCAAAATTACCTAATGAAGAAAAAACTTCTCTTGAAATTTGGAAAGCGGCGTTGGATAATATCACTCCTCAAGTTGAAGTAAAATCACGCCGTGTGGGAGGTGCTACATTCCAAGTCCCAACGGAAATCCGCCCAGATCGTAAAGAATCTGTTTCAATGAAAAATCTTATCCTATTTGCTCGTAAAAGAGGGGGGAAGACTATGTCTGATAAATTGTCGGCAGAAATAGTGGATGCTTTCAATAATCAAGGCGGTGCTTTCAAAAGAAAAGAAGATATGCATCGTATGGCTGAAGCAAACCGTGCTTTTGCTCACTTCAGATTTTAATAAACAACCTTTATAGGAAGAAATAAATAAGAGATGACAAAAGCTGACGAACAATTGAAATTTACCAGGAATATTGGTATCATGGCGCATATTGATGCTGGTAAAACTACTACATCCGAACGTGTCCTTTTTTATACAGGATTAACTCATAAAATTGGGGAAGTACATGATGGTGCTGCTACAATGGACTGGATGGAACAGGAGCAAGAACGTGGTATTACTATTACTTCTGCTGCTACAACTACTTTCTGGAATTATGTAGGAGAAAAATATAAGATAAACTTGATAGATACTCCAGGGCACGTTGACTTTACTGTTGAAGTAGAGCGTTCTTTGCGTATTTTAGATGGCGCTGTTGCTACTTTCTGTGCTGTTGGAGGTGTTGAGCCTCAATCTGAAACAGTGTGGCGTCAGGCTGATAAATATAACGTTCCAAGAATTTGCTATGTAAACAAAATGGACCGTTCTGGGGCTAACTTTTTTGAAGTTATACGTCAAGTTAAGGATGTACTTGGATCAACACCTTGTCCAATTCAGATTCCTGTTGGAGCAGAGGAAACGTTTAAAGGCGTTGTTGACCTTGTTAAGATGAAGGCAATCATTTGGCATGATGAGACAATGGGTGCAGAATATGATGTTGAAGATATACCTGCAAACCTTTTGGCAGAGGCTGAAGAATGGAGAGAGAAAATGTTGGAAGTCTTAGCAGAGTGTGATGACACTTTGATGGAGAAGTTCTTTGATGATCCTTCTACAATAACAGAAGCTGAGATTATGTCTGCTATACGTAAAGGAACCTTGGATATGAAGATTAACCCAATGATCTGTGGTTCTTCTTTCAAGAATAAAGGTGTTCAGACGTTATTGGATGCGGTATGTTCTTATTTACCAAGTCCAAATGATACTCCTGCTATTGAGGGTACAGACCCGGAAAATCCTGAGAAAATTATTCTTCGTAAACCTCTTTTTGAGGAGCCTTTGACGGCATTGGCATTTAAGATTGCAACAGACCCTTATGTAGGACGTTTGTGCTTCTTCCGTGTCTATTCTGGTTCTTTGAATGCTGGTTCTTATGTATATAATACAAGATCTGGTAAAAAAGAACGTATTTCGCGTTTGTTCCAAATGCACTCAAATAAACAAAATCCAATGGAAGCTATTGGATGTGGTGATATAGGTGCTGGTGTTGGTTTTAAAGATATTAGAACAGGTGACACCTTGTGTGATGAAAATCATTTGGTGGTATTGGAGTCAATGGAATTCCCTGAGCCTGTAATTGGTATCGCAGTAGAGCCTAAGACTCAAAAGGACATGGATAAATTAGGAATGGGATTGGCTAAATTAGCAGAAGAAGATCCTACTTTCCGTGTTCAAACTAATGAGGATACAGGACAGACTATTATTAGTGGTATGGGTGAGTTGCACTTGGATATCATTATTGATAGACTTCGTCGTGAATTCAAAGTGGAGTGTAATCAAGGACGTCCTCAGGTTTCATATAAAGAAGCTATTACTAAATCAGTTGAACTTCGTGAAGTTTATAAGAAGCAATCTGGTGGTCGTGGTAAATTTGCGGATATTATTGTTCGCATTGAACCTGCAGACTCTGATTTTGTAGGAGAGTTGCAATTTGTTGACGAAGTGAAGGGTGGTAATATTCCTAAAGAATTTATTCCTTCTGTTCAAAAAGGCTTCCTTAAGGCAATGAAAAATGGTGTTTTAGCAGGATATCCTTTAGACCAATTGAAAGTTACGTTGATAGATGGTTCTTTCCACCCAGTCGATTCTGACCAATTGTCTTTCGAAATTTGTGCTATTCAGGCATTTAAATCTGCATCAGCACAAGCTGGCCCTGCATTGATGGAGCCTATTATGAAGATTGAAGTTGTTACTCCGGAGGAGAACATGGGTGATGTTATTGGTGACTTGAATAAGCGTCGTGGACAGGTTGAAGGAATGGAGAGTAGTCGTACTGGTGCTCGTATTGTTAAATCTAAAGTTCCATTGGCAGAAACATTTGGATATGTTACGGCATTACGTACTATTTCGTCAGGTCGTGCAACATCTTCTATGCAGTTTTCTCATTATTCAGAGGTGTCAGGCTCTATCGCAAAACAAGTGTTGACCGAGGTTCAAGGACGTGTTGATTTGATCAAATAATTTTAGAAACATATATACAATATGAGCCAAAAGATCAGAATTAAGTTAAAGTCTTATGATTATTCTCTAGTAGATAAATCTGCTGAGAAAATCGTTAAGACGGTGAAGGCTACGGGCGCTGTTGTCAGCGGTCCTATTCCATTGCCTACGCATAAGCGTATATTTACTGTGAATCGCTCGACTTTCGTTAACAAGAAGTCTCGTGAACAGTTTGAGCTATCTTCTTATAAGAGATTGATTGATATCTATAGTTCAACTGCAAAAACAGTAGATGCATTGATGAAATTGGAATTGCCAAGTGGTGTTGAAGTAGAAATTAAAGTGTGAGTTTATTAAATTAAAGTGAAATGCCAGGATTATTAGGAAAAAAAATCGGAATGACATCCGTTTTCAGTGCCGAGGGAAAAAATCTTCCATGCACTGTTATCGAAGTAGGTCCTTGTGTAGTTACACAGATTAAGACGCTTGAAATAGATGGCTATGAAGCGGTACAGTTGGGTTTTGAAGATAAAAAAGAAAAACACACAACGAAACCGGAGATGGGTCATTTTAAGAAAGCAGGTGTAGCTCCAAAGAGACACTTGGCCGAGTTCAGTGGTTTTGAACTCTCTTATAATTTAGGTGATGTTATCACTGTAGATTATTTAGAGGAAGCCGGATTTGTAGATGTTGTAGGAACATCTAAGGGTAAAGGTTTCCAAGGCGTTGTTAAACGTCATGGATTTGGTGGAGTTGGTCAAGCAACTCATGGTCAACATAATCGTTTGCGTGCTCCAGGTAGTATTGGTGCTTGTTCTTATCCTGCGAAAGTTTTCAAAGGAACAAGAATGGCCGGACAAATGGGTAATGAACGCGTAACAATTCAGAATCTAGAGGTGATCAAAGTTATTCCAGAACATAATCTTTTATTATTAAAAGGTTCTGTCCCTGGAGCGAGAGGTTCAATCGTGTTAATTAATAAATAATGGAACTGAGCGTATTAAATATTAAAGGTGAAGATACCGGAAGAAAGGTAACTTTAAGTGATGCTATCTTTGGCATTGAACCCAATGATCATGCTATTTATTTGGATGTAAAACAGTATTTGGCTAATCAACGTCAGGGTACACATAAGTCGAAAGAGAGAAGTGAAATCTCAGGAAGTACACGTAAACTTATTCGTCAAAAAGGAGGCGGTGGTGCTCGTCGTGGTGATATTAAATCTCCAGTATTAGTCGGTGGTGGACGTGTTTTTGGTCCTAGACCTAGAAGCTATGAGTTTAAACTAAATAAGAAAGTTAAGAGTTTGGCTCGTAAATCAGCACTAGCATATAAAGCAAAGGCAGACAGCATAATCATTGTTGAGGATTTTTCTTTTGAAGCTCCTAAAACAAAGAGTTTTATTGCTATTACGGAGAAGCTGAATGTGGCTGATAAAAAGTTGCTTTTGGTTTTAGCGGAAAAGAATAATTTCGTATATTTGGCGACTCGTAATTTAAAGAGAACAGGTGTTGTAATCGCTTCTGAGCTAAATACATATGGAATCCTCAACGCTTCAAGCTTGGTTCTAATGGAAAGTTCGGTAGAGGTTATAAACGAATTATTTAAAGCATAAGGAGATAAAGATATGGGCATAATTATAAAACCTATAGTAACAGAGAAGCAAACTGCGATTACTGAAAAGATGAGCAATCGTTATGGTTTCCGTGTATCTCCTAATGCTAATAAGTTGGAGATCAAGAAAGCCGTAGAAGATATGTATGGTGTTAGTGTCGTTGATGTTAATACAATGAACTATTCGGGAAAACGAAAAAGTCGTTATACAAAATCTGGCGTGATTAGTGGAAAGCAATCTTCTTTTAAGAAAGCTATTGTGACGTTGAAAGACGGAGAGATTATTGATTTCTTTAGTAATATTTGAAAGAAATGGGAATACGTAAATTGAAGCCCACAACACCTGGGCAGAGACATAAGGTTATTGGTGCATTTGATAAAATCACAGCAAGTACACCAGAGAAATCTCTTGTAGTTGGTAAAAAACGTACAGGTGGTCGTAATAACACTGGTAAGATGACGATGCGTTATATCGGTGGCGGTCACAAGAAAAAGTATAGATTTATTGACTTTAAGAGAAATAAAGACGGCGTTCCTGCAACAGTGAAAACAATTGAGTATGATCCAAATCGTACTCCTCGTATTGCATTGTTGTATTATGCTGATGGAGCAAAAGGATATATTATTGCTCCAGAAGGATTGAATGTTGGTCAAGTCGTGGTTGCAGGAAGCGATGCTGCTCCTGAAGTAGGAAATACATTGCCATTGGCAAATATTCCTGTAGGTACTATTATTCATAATATTGAACTTCGTCCAGGACAAGGAGCTAAGATGGTTCGTTCTGCTGGTGTTTTTGCTCAGTTAACTTCGAAAGAAGGTGACTATGCTATTATAAAAATGCCTTCAGGAGAAACTAGAAAAATTCTTGCTGCTTGTAAAGCGACAATAGGAAGTGTTGGAAACTCAGATCATGGTCTTGAAAAATCAGGTAAAGCGGGTCGCTCTAGATGGCTTGGTCGTCGTCCTCGTAACCGTGGTGTTGTTATGAATCCGGTGGATCACCCAATGGGTGGTGGTGAAGGACGTTCGTCTGGAGGTCATCCTAGATCAAGAACAGGCTTGTATGCTAAGGGCTTGAAAACTAGAGCTCCTAAGAAGCATTCTTCTAAGTATATTATTGAAAGAAGGAAAAAGTAATCTGATTAATTCTAAGTAAATTATGAGTCGTTCACTAAAAAAAGGTCCATATATAAATGTTAAGCTTGAGAAGAAAGTCCTTGTGATGAATGAATCAGGGAAGAAAGCTGTAATTAAAACATGGGCAAGAGCTTCAATGATTTCGCCTGATTTTGTAGGCCATACTATTGCAGTTCATAATGGAAATAAATTTATTCCTGTTTTTGTAACCGAAAATATGGTGGGACATAAATTAGGAGAATTCTCTCCTACTCGTACGTTTCGAGGTCATGCTGGTAACAAGAAAAAGTAATATCAGTAACAGGGAGTTTGAAATAAAAAAGAATCAATAAAATGGGTGCTAGAAAAAGAATATCAGCTGAAGCAAGAAAAGAAGCCCAAAGAAGCATGTACTTTGCTAAATTGAACAATGTACCTACTTCTCCTCGCAAAATGCGTCTCGTTGTCGACATGGTGCGTGGAATGGAAGTGTTTAGAGCTTTGGGCGTTCTAAAATTTTCTAATAAAGAAGCTGCAGCAAGAGTTGAAAAATTGCTTCGTTCTGCTGTTGCCAATTGGGAACAAAAGAATGAGCGAAAAGCTGAAAGTGGTGAGTTGTTCATCTCTTCAATTTATGTAGATTGTGCTACAACCTTGAAGAGAATGAGACCAGCGCCACAGGGTAGAGGTTATAGAATTCGAAAACGTTCGAATCATGTAACTTTGTTTGTAGATACATTGGGTGCAAACGAGAATCAAAATTAATTGTAGATGGGACAAAAAGTTAATCCGATTAGTAATCGTTTAGGAATTATCCGTGGGTGGGATTCCAACTGGTATGGAGGGCGTAATTATGGTGAAACGTTATTGGAAGATACGAAGATCCGTAAATATCTAAATGCTCGTCTAGCAAAAGCAAGTGTGTCTCGTATTGTAATCGAACGTACATTGAAATTGGTGACAATTACAGTTTGTACGTCTCGTCCTGGTATAATTATCGGTAAAGGTGGTCAAGAAGTTGATAAGTTGAAGGAAGAATTGAAAAAGATTACCGATAAAGAAGTACAGATTAATATCTATGAGATAAAGAGACCAGAGTTGGATGCTGTTATAGTAGCCAATAATATTGCTCGTCAATTAGAAGGAAAAATAGCTTATCGTCGTGCGATTAAAATGGCTATTGCTTCTACGATGAGAATGGGTGCAGAAGGTATTAAAATACAAATATCTGGACGTTTGAATGGTGCTGAGATGGCTCGTTCTGAAATGTATAAAGAAGGAAGAACTCCACTTCATACATTTAGAGCGGATATAGACTATGCTTTAGCAGAAGCTTTAACCAAAGTTGGTTTGCTTGGTGTTAAAGTTTGGATTTGTCGTGGTGAAGTTTATGAAAAAAGGGATTTAGCTCCTTCTTTTACTTCTTCTAAGGAAACTGGTCGCAGAAATGACGCTGGTGGTGGTAGAGAGAAAAACTTCAAGAGAAGAAAAACTAATCGTTAAACGTTAGAATTGAGAAGAGATGTTACAACCTAAAAAAACAAAGTTTAGAAGACAACAAAAGGGTACCATGAAGGGTGATGCTCAACGTGGAAACCAGTTGGCTTTTGGATCTTTTGGAATAAAATCGTTACAGAATAAATGGATTACGGGAAGACAAATAGAAGCTGCCCGTATCGCTGTAACTCGTTATATGCAACGTCAAGGTCAGGTGTGGGTTAGAATCTTCCCTGATAAGCCGATAACAAAGAAACCGGCTGAAGTACGTATGGGTAAGGGTAAGGGTTCTCCTGAAGGATTTGTCGCTCCTGTTACACCAGGAAGACTTATTTTTGAGATAGAAGGAGTTCCTTTTGATGTGGCTAAGGAAGCATTGCGTTTAGCTGCGCAAAAACTACCAGTGACAACAAAGTTTGTTGTGAGACGTGATTATGATATGCTAAATCAAAATATTTGATTTTATGAAAATTGCAGAAATTAGAGAGTTGACAACAACAGAGTTGGTTGAGAGAATTGATGCTGAAATCGCTTCTTTAGATCAAAAGACTATAGGACATAGTCTTTCTCCAATGGAAAACCCTACTCAGATTAAACAACAGCGTAGGATGATTGCGCGCATGAAAACAGAATTGCGCTTTAGAGAGATTAATAATAAATAATCTATTGAGCTTGATGGAAACAAGAAATTTAAGAAAAGAAAGAACAGGCGTTGTTTTTAGCGATAAGATGGATAAAAGCATAACTGTTGCTGTAAAGTGGAAGGAAAAGCATCCTATATATGGTAAATTCGTTAATAAGACGAAGAAATATCATGCTCATGATGAGAAAAATGAATGCAACATTGGCGATACCGTGAAAATCATGGAAACAAGGCCTTTGAGTAAGACTAAAAGATGGAGATTAGTTCAAATAATCGAAAGAGCGAAATAATATGATACAACAAGAATCAAGATTAGTCGTAGCTGATAACAGTGGAGCAAAAGAAGCTTTGTGTATACGAGTTCTTGGAGGAACAAGAAAACGCTATGCTACAGTTGGTGATGTAATTGTAGTAGCAGTGAAAAGTGTTATTCCTTCTAGTGATGTTAAGAAGGGAGCTGTTTCTAAAGCTGTCATTGTTCGTACAAAGAAAGAGATTCGTCGTCAAGACGGTTCTTATATCCGCTTTGATGATAATGCGTGTGTGTTATTGAATGCAGGTGGAGATATTCGTGGAAGCCGTATTTTTGGACCTGTTGCGAGAGAACTTCGTGCAACAAACATGAAAATTGTTTCTCTTGCACCAGAAGTGTTATAATTATAGAAAACTTTAGGTAATGAGTAAGTTACATATTAAAAAAGGCGATATAGTTTTTGTTAACACTGGTGTCGACAAAGGAAAAACTGGCCGTGTACTACAAGTTCTAGTAAAAGAAAATAGAGCTGTAGTTGAAGGTATTAAGATGGTATCAAAGCGTACCAAGCCTAATGCGAAGAATCCACAAGGTGGAGTTATAAGGAAAGAAGCTTCTGTTCATCTTTCTAATTTAAATGTAGTTGATCCTAAATCAGGAAAGCCTACAAGAATTGGACGTAAGTTAAATGAAGAAGGAGTTTTAGTACGTTATTCAAAAAAAACTGGGGAGGAAATTAAGTGATGAGCAATACTGCCAGTCTTAAGAAAGAATATCAGGATAGAATTGTCCCTGCTTTAACTAAAGAGTTTGGATATAAATCTGTGATGCAGGTTCCTGTGTTGAAAAAAATAGTTGTAAATCAGGGGTTGGGTATTGCTACTGCTGATAAGAAAATTATTGATGTTGCAATAACTGAGTTGGGTTTAATTACTGGACAAAAGGCTGTTGCTACAGTTTCTAAGAAAGATATTTCGAACTTTAAATTGCGTAAGAAAATGCCGGTAGGTGTTATGGTTACATTGCGCCGTGAGCAAATGTATGAGTTTTTAGAAAGACTTGTACGTGTCGCTTTACCTCGTATTCGCGACTTTAAAGGAATTGAAAGTAAGCTTGATGGACGCGGAAATTATACATTAGGAATTCAGGAGCAAATTATGTTCCCTGAAATTAATATTGATAATATTACTAAAATATTAGGAATGAATATTACCTTTGTGACTTCTGCAAAAACAGATGAGGAAGGGTATGCTCTTCTTAGAGAATTTGGTTTGCCTTTTAAAAACGTGAAAAAAGATTGAATTTATGGCGAAAGAATCAATGAAAGCCCGTGAGGTGAAAAGAGCTAAGCTTGTGGAAAAGTATGCAGCAAAAAGAGCTCAACTTAAAGCCGAAGGTAATTATGAAGCTTTACAGTCATTGCCAAAGAATGCTTCTCCTGTTCGTTTACATAATCGTTGTAAAATAACAGGACGTCCTAAAGGATATGTACGCCAGTTTGGTGTGTCGCGTATCCAATTTCGTGAAATGGCATCCAATGGTTTGATACCTGGAGTGAAAAAATCCAGTTGGTAAGATTTTTTATTGTTAAATATTGTCCGGATATCCGGATCAATTTAATTTTTATTATATATGACAGATCCTATTGCAGATTATTTGACGCGATTGCGTAACGCAATTAAGGCAAAACACAGAGTTGTTGAAGTGCCTGCGTCGAATTTAAAGAAAGAGATTACAAAAATTCTCTTTGACAAAGGCTACATTCTTAATTTTAAGTTTGTAGACGAAGGACCTCAAGGTTCAATTAAGATTGCCTTGAAGTATGATTTAGTAAATAAGGTAAATGCAATTAAGAAATTGCAGAGAGTATCAACTCCAGGTTTGCGTAAATATGTGGGCTACAAAGATGTTCCTCGTGTATTGAATGGATTGGGTATTGCTATTATTTCTACTTCTAAAGGAGTTATGACAGACAAGGAAGTCCGTGAATTGAAAATTGGCGGTGAAGTATTGTGTTATGTTTATTAATTTAGGAGGAAAATAATATGTCAAGAATAGGAAAATTGCCAATTCAAATTCCTGCTGGAGTTACTGTTACTATAAAAGATAGTATTGTAACGGTAAAAGGAGCTAAAGGAGAACTTACTCAGGAGGTAAATCCTGATATTAATATTTCTATTGAAGATGGAGTTATAAGTTTGACAAGACCTAGTGATGAGAGAACTCATCGTGCGTTACATGGCTTATATCGTTCATTAATCAATAACATGGTTGTTGGTGTTTCTGAGGGATACAAACGTGAACTAGAACTAGTCGGTGTTGGATATCGTGTTTCAAATACGGGTCAATTGTTAGATTTCTCTTTGGGATATACACATAATATTTTTATGTTAATTCCTAATGAAGTGAAGGTTGAAACAAAGACTGAGAGAAATAAAAATCCTCTACTTATACTAGAATCTGCAGATAAGCAACTAATTGGACAGATTTGTGCTAAAATTAGATCTTTTAGAAAACCTGAACCATATAAAGGAAAAGGGATTAAGTTTGTGGGTGAAGTTATCCGGAGAAAATCTGGAAAATCAGCAGGGAAATAATCTACGTAAACAGTATTTAGTATGACAACAAAGTTAGAAAGAAGACTTAAGATAAAACAACGTGTACGTAGTAAGATTTCAGGTACAAATGAACGTCCACGTTTGACTGTGTTTAGAAGTAATAAGCAGATTTATGCACAGTTAATTGATGATATAACTGGGAAAACATTGGCTGCGGCTTCTTCGTTAAAGATGGAAGTTGCTGCTGCAAAGAAAGAGATTGCAGCTAAAGTTGGAGAAGAAATAGCTAAAAAAGCTCAAGATGCGGGTATTCAATCTGTTGTTTTTGACCGTAATGGCTATTTATATCATGGGAGAATTAAAGAATTAGCAGAAGCAGCCCGAAATGGAGGCCTTAAATTTTAATTGAAATGGCAGGAATTAATAATAGAGTTAAATCGACCAATGACATCGAATTGAAAGATAGGCTTGTTGCTATCAATCGTGTTACAAAGGTAACAAAAGGTGGACGTACATTTAGTTTTGCAGCTATCGTGGTAGTTGGAAATGAGGATGGAATTGTTGGCTGGGGATTAGGTAAAGCAGGTGAAGTTACTACTGCTATTGCGAAAGGAGTAGAAGCAGCTAAGAAAAACTTGGTACGTATCCCTGTTTATAAGGGAACAATTCCTCATGAACAACTTGCTAAATTTGGAGGAGCAGAAGTTTTTATCAAACCTGCTACTTTAGGAACAGGTGTAAAAGCTGGTGGTGCAATGCGTGCTGTTTTAGAGAGTGTTGGTATTACTGATGTTTTGGCAAAGTCTAAAGGATCTTCTAATCCACATAATTTAGTAAAAGCAACTATTGCAGCTTTGAGTGAATTGAGAAGTCCATTTACTGTGGCGCAAAATAGAGGCATTTCTGTAGAGAAAGTGTTTAAGGGGTAATAATATCTTTTAATGTGAATTTTATATGGCAACAATAAAAATAAAACAAGTTAAGAGCAGAATTAAATGCCCTAAGAACCAAAAGCTGACTCTTGATGCGTTAGGTTTGAGAAAGCTTAATCGTGTTGTAGAGCATGAAGCTACACCATCTATACTTGGGATGGTTGAGAAGGTGAAACATTTGGTTTCGATCGTTGAGTAATGTAATGATTAGTTGAAATAAATAAATTATATAATATGAATTTATCTAATTTGAAACCTGCGGAAGGCTCTACTAAGACTAAAAAAAGAATAGGACGTGGTCCTGGTTCTGGTTTAGGTGGAACTTCTACAAGAGGTCATAAAGGGGCTAAATCTAGATCTGGTTATTCTAGGAAAATTGGATTTGAAGGAGGGCAGATGCCTATTCAAAGACGTTTGCCTAAATTCGGATTTAAGAATATAAATAGAGTTGAATATAAGGCGATTAATTTGACAACTTTACAACAATTAGCAGAGGCGCAACAATTGACAAAAGTTGGAATGGAAACACTAGTTAGTGCTGGTTTTGTATCTTCTTCTCAACTTGTGAAAATTTTAGGACGTGGAGAGCTAACTTTGAAGTTAGATGTGGAAGCTCATGCTTTTTCAAAGAGCGCAGAAGCGGCTATTCTAGCTGTAGGTGGAACTATTGTTAAACTCTAACTTATGAGAGCAGTTGAAACAATAAAAAATATCTGGAAAATTGAGGATTTGAGAAATCGAATCCTCACAACTCTTTTCCTAGTTGCGATATATCGACTAGGAACATATGTTGTTCTTCCTGGTATTGACCCTAAGGCGCTAACTGCATTACAAGAGCAGACAAGGGGAGGATTATTAGCATTGCTTGATATGTTCTCCGGGGGGGCTTTTTCTAATGCATCTGTTTTTGCATTAGGGATTATGCCTTATATCTCTGCATCAATTGTTATGCAATTGTTGGCTATTGCAGTTCCTTCTTTTCAAAAAATGCAAAGAGAAGGCGAGAGTGGACGAAAGAAAATAAACCAATATACCCGTTATTTGACAATTGCGATTTTGTTATTGCAAGGACCAACTTATCTTATAAATTTGAGCGTTCAGCTTAAAGCTGTTGGTGCAACATTGCCTGTTGGACTTTGGTTTACTATTTCCTCTACTATTATTATGGCTGCTGGTAGTATGTTTATTTTGTGGCTTGGAGAAAGAATTACAGATAAAGGAGTTGGTAATGGTATTTCGTTTATAATTCTAGTCGGAATTATAGCAAGATTTCCTCATTCTCTATTCCAAGAGTTTATTTCTAGGACTACAGATAAGACTGGTGGACTAGTTATGTTCTTGATGGAGATGCTATTCCTTTTGTTGGTAATCGCTGGAGCGATTCTTCTTGTACAAGGAACAAGAAGGGTGCCTGTGCAATATGCTAAAAGATTAGTTGGAGGTCAACAATATGGAGGTGCTCGTCAGTATATACCGTTGAAAGTTAATGCGGCTAATGTTATGCCAATTATCTTCGCTCAAGCAATAATGTTTGTGCCGATTTCAATTGTAGGATTCTCAAATTCGGGAAATGCTAGTCCTTTCTGGGCGACATTTATGGACAATACGGGTTTTTGGTATAATTTTGTTTTTGCTGTACTTATTATTTTGTTTACTTATTTCTATACAGCGATAACAATAAATCCAACTCAAATGTCTGACGACCTGAAAAGAAATAATGGCTTTATTCCAGGTATAAAACCAGGAAAACACACGAAGGAATATTTGGATGCAATAATGGATCGTATAACCCTTCCGGGAGCGTTTTTCTTGGCATTAGTTGCAATTCTACCTGCATTTGCACAGATTGCTGGTGTAAGCATGGAGTTTTCTCAGTTTTTTGGAGGTACATCTTTGTTAATTCTCGTTGGCGTTGTTTTGGATACATTGCAACAAGTTGAGAGTCATCTTTTGATGCGCCACTATGATGGATTATTAAAATCTGGAAGAATTAAAGGGCGTTCAATGTCGTAACGATCTATTTTAATCTTAATGATTTATCTAAAAACGGATGAGGAAATTGAATTGATGTATCTTGCAAATCAGCTTGTGGGAAGAACACAGGCTGAATTAGCAAAACATATACATCCTGGGATTTCGACTTTACGATTGGATCGAATTGCAGAGGAGTTTATTCGTGACCATGGTGCTGTTCCTGCTTTTCTTGGATATAATGGATTCCCAAATTCTATCTGTGCATCAGTAAATGAACAGGTTGTGCATGGAATTCCTTCAGATAAAGTTATTCTAAAAGAAGGAGATATTATATCTGTTGATTGTGGTACTTTATTGAATGGTTTTGTTGGTGACTCTGCTTATACTTTTTGTGTGGGAGATGTTGACCCTGAAACAAAGAATTTATTGAAGGTCACAAAGGAATCTTTGTATGTTGGTATTGAACATGCTGTAGAAGGAGCTAGGATTGGAGATGTCAGTTCTGTTATTCAGAAACATTGTGAATCAGCAGGTTTCTCGGTTGTTAGAGAATTGGTAGGTCATGGTATAGGACGTGCAATGCATGAAGCACCGGAGGTTCCTAATTATGGAAAAAAAGGATATGGGCCTTTGTTGCGTGCAGGAATGTGTATATGTATTGAACCAATGGTTAATATGGGTAGTAAGAATGTTGTGTTTGAGAAAGATGGCTGGACCGTTAGGACTAGAGATAAAAAAAACTCGGCACATTTTGAGCATTGTATTGCTATTCAATCAAATGGGACTAGGATATTATCTTCATTTGAGTTTTTAGATGAAATATTAGGAGAGAAAGCGTAAAAAAATGTTTTATGGCTAAACAGGCAGCAATTGAACAAGACGGAGTAATTGTGGAAGCATTATCAAATGCGATGTTTCGAGTAGAATTAGAGAATGGACATGAGATAACGGCTCATATCTCTGGAAAGATGCGTATGCATTATATAAAAATACTTCCAGGTGATAAAGTGAGAGTTGAAATGTCTCCTTATGATTTATCAAAAGGGCGCATAGCATTTAGATACAAATAAAAAATATAATAAATATGAAAGTTAGAGCATCTTTGAAAAAGCGTACCCCAGAGTGTAAGATTGTAAGACGTAAGGGACGTTTGTACATTATTAACAAGAAAAATCCTAAATATAAACAACGTCAAGGATAATTTCTTATTTTTGCAAACAAATAATTAGTTAAAAATATGGCTATAAGAATAGTTGGTGTAGATTTGCCACAAAATAAAAGAGGGGAAATCGCTTTGACCTATATCTACGGAATAGGTCGTAGTGCGGCAAATTCTATTTTAGAGAAAGCAGGAGTTGATCGTGATATTAAAGTGAAAGACTGGACTGATGATCAAGCAGCGAAAGTGCGTGAGGTTATTGGGGCAGAATATAAGGTTGAAGGAGACCTGCGTTCTGAAGTGCAATTGAACATTAAGCGATTGATGGATATTGGTTGTTATCGTGGAATACGTCATCGTATTGGCTTGCCTTTAAGAGGTCAAAGTACTAAAAACAATGCTCGTACTCGTAAAGGTAAAAAGAAAACGGTTGCAAATAAGAAAAAGGCTACTAAATAATAATTGATATGGCAAAGAAAACAGTCGCTGCAAAGAAAAGAAACGTAAAAGTGGATGCATATGGCCAAGCTCATATTCATTCTTCATTTAATAATATAATTATTTCACTTGCGAATAGTGAAGGACAAGTGATCAGTTGGTCCTCTGCAGGAAAAATGGGTTTTAGAAGTTCTAAAAAGAATACTCCATATGCTGCTCAGATGGCTGCTCAAGATTGTGCTAAGATAGCATTTGATTTGGGTCTAAGAAAAGTTAAGGTATTTGTTAAAGGCCCGGGAAATGGACGTGAGTCTGCGATTAGAACTATCCATGGTGCTGGTATTGAAGTAACAGAAATTGTAGACGTTACTCCACTTCCTCATAATGGTTGTCGTCCTCCAAAGAAAAGAAGAGTTTAATATTATTTCTTTAATTTAAAGAATTCGGTATAATAGTGAATAGATTATAAAAGACCCTTATCCTCTCTATAATCGCGGCTGCACTATTCCTTATTCGTAGATAAAACAAAAAAAATGGCAAGATATACAGGACCTAAAACAAGGATTGCTCGTAAATTTGGTGAAGCTATATTTGGAGCGGATAAAGTTCTTTCAAAGAAGAATTATCCTCCAGGACAGCATGGTAACTCTAGAAAAAGAAAAACGTCTGAGTATGGAATTCAGCTTCGTGAAAAACAGAAAGCTAAATATACTTATGGTGTTTTAGAGAAACAATTTAGAAATTTGTTTGAAAAAGCATCAAGATCTAAAGGTATTACTGGTGAGGTTTTATTACAACTACTAGAGGGTCGTTTGGATAATTTGGTGTATCGTTTAGGAATTGCACCGACTCGTGCAGCTGCGAGACAATTTGTTTCTCACAGACATATAATTGTTGATGGTAAAGTTGTAAATATTCCATCATATGCTGTTAAGCCAGGTCAGGTTATAGGAGTAAGAGAAAAATCAAAGTCACTAGAAGTTGTTGTTGATGCTCTTTCAGGTTTTAATCATAGTAAATATCCTTGGGTTGAATGGGATGCATCTTCTCTTTCAGGGAAATTATTACATATACCAGAGAGAGTAGATATTCCAGAGAATATTAAAGAACAACTAATTGTAGAATTGTATTCTAAATAATAATTGACTCCATGGCGATATTGGCATTTCAGAAACCGGATAAAGTATTAATGTTGGAGGCGGATGATTTCTTTGGGAAATTTGAATTTCGCCCCTTAGAGCCTGGATATGGCATAACGATAGGTAATGCCCTACGTCGTATTCTTTTATCATCACTTGAAGGATTTGCTATTACATCAATAAAGATAGACGGAATAGAGCATGAATTTGGTACTATCCAAGGTGTTTTGGAAGATGTAACAAACATTATTCTTAATTTAAAACAACTTCGTTTTAAACATCTTGTAGAAGATATAGAAAGTGAGACTGTTAGTCTTTCTATTTCTAACTCAGAGTGTTTTAAAGCTGGTGATATTGGTAAGCAATTAACAGGTTTTGATGTCTTGAATCCTGAGATGGTTATTTGTCATATGGATCCAAGTGCAAGCTTTCAGATAGAACTGTCTATAAATAAAGGACGTGGTTATGTTCCTGCAGAAGAGAATAGAGATCCTAATGAAGAACTTCAGACTATTGCAATAGACTCTATTTTTACACCAATACGTAATGTTAAGTATGCGGTTGAAAATTTTCGTGTAGAGCAAAAGACTGATTATGAGAAACTAGTTCTTGAAATAGCGACAGATGGCTCTATTCATCCTAAAGATGCGTTAAAAGAAGCTGCAAAGATTTTGATACATCACTTCATGTTGTTTTCTGATGAAAAGATAGCAATAGAAACTGTCGATCTTGAAGGAAATGAGGAATTTGATGAAGAAATACTTCATATGCGTCAATTACTTAAAAGTAAATTGGCTGATATGGACCTTTCTGTTCGTGCCTTGAATTGCTTAAAGGCTGCAGATGTTGAAACATTAGGAGAGCTTGTTAGATTCAATAAAAATGATTTATTGAAGTTCCGTAACTTTGGTAAGAAATCTCTTACAGAACTTGATGAGTTGTTGGAAAGCTTGAACCTATCTTTTGGGATGGATACTGTAAAATATAAATTAGATAAAGAGTAAGCAAAAACGATGAGACATAATAAGAAAATAAACCATTTAGGTCGTACAAATACTCACCGGGCAGCAATGCTTTCAAATATGGCTTCGTCTTTGATAAAGCATAAGCGAATTTTTACGACAACAGCTAAGGCGAAAGCGTTACGCAAGTTTTTAGAGCCATTAATAACAAAGGCAAAAGACGATACAACTCATTCTAGACGTGTTGTTTTTAGTACACTACAGGATAAATATGCTGTTACTGAGTTATTCAATGATGTAGCTCAAAAAATAGGAGAACGTCCAGGTGGATATACTAGAATAATAAAGACTGGAAATCGTTTAGGAGATAATGCTGATATGTGTTTAATCGAGTTGGTTGACTATAATGAAAACCTATCGAAAGAAGCAAAGAAGGCTACTAAAACTAGACGTTCTCGCAAGAAAGCGACAATAGAAGAAGCTGCTACAGCTGAAGCTCCAGTTGCTGAAGATGTGAAAGAATAAATTTCTTACAATAAGATACTGAAAAGGTCATCCTGATTATTAGGATGACCTTTTTTGTTTTTCAAAAAGAAACAATGATTCATTCAGATTGTTGCTGTTGTGCTGTTACTTTTTAGTTGAGAATTTAATTAAAATTGCATGAAAAAAAGAATAAGAAATTAGGAAGATGTTATTTCCAATGTTACTTTTGCGTAATATAATAGTGATAGAAAATAACAGAGCAATCTGGAATTAAAGATTTTAACCTTGACTATGAAGCGCAAGAATAGTTGATTTCTTGCAACAATGAGAGGACTTATGATTCCTCCATTTTTTTCTAAAATCCCCTAGCTAAGAAAGGACGTTCGAGTTTCGGATGTCCTTTCTCTTTTTTAGTCAAATGGATACTTTTATTACTGTAAACAATCAATAATATTTTTTATCTTTGTTGTCTGAAAGTATAATAACCCAAATATATTATTAAAAGTTATGGAAATAGTAAAAGTAGTAGGTAGAGAAATCCTAGATTCTCGCGGTAATCCGACTGTTGAAGTTGATATCTTTTTGGCATCAGGTGCTTTTGGTCGTGCGGCAGTACCTTCAGGTGCATCTACAGGTGAAAATGAAGCATTGGAACTACGTGATGGTGACAAAGGCCGTTATTTAGGTAAAGGTGTTCAAAAAGCCGTAGAAAACGTAAACAACGTAATCGCTCCAGCTCTTATTGGTATGAGTGCTTTGAACCAAAGAGAGATTGATAACAAAATGATCGCTTTAGACGGAACTAAGACAAAGTCTAAATTAGGTGCAAACGCAATCTTAGGTGTTTCTTTGGCTGTAGCACAAGCTGCAGCAAACTATTTGGATCTTCCTTTGTATCGTTATATTGGTGGAACAAACGCTTTCACATTACCAGTTCCTATGATGAATATCATCAATGGTGGTTCTCACTCTGATGCTCCTATCGCATTCCAAGAGTTTATGATTCGTCCAGTTGGTGTTTCTTCTTTCAAAGAAGGTTTGCGTTGTGGTGCTGAAGTATTCCACGCATTGAAGAAGGTTCTTCACGATCGTGGTTTGAGTACTGCAGTGGGTGATGAAGGTGGTTTTGCTCCTACATTGAATGGAACAGAAGATGCTTTGGAATCAATCCTTAAGGCAATCGAAATCGCGGGTTACAAACCAGGTGTTGATGTAATGATTGGTTTAGACTGTGCTGCTTCTGAATTCTATAAAGATGGAGTTTATGACTATTCTAAGTTCGAAGGTGCTACAGGTGTTAAACGTAGCTCTGCTGAACAAGCAAGCTATTTAGCTGAATTGGTTGCTAAATATCCTATCGATTCTATCGAAGATGGTATGGGTGAGAGCGACTGGGATGGTTGGAAGCTTCTTACTGAGAAAGTTGGTGACAAGTGTCAATTAGTTGGTGACGATTTATTCGTAACTAATGTTGAATACTTGAAGAAAGGTATCGAATTAGGTTGTGGTAACTCAATCCTTATTAAGGTTAACCAAATCGGTTCATTGAGTGAAACTCTTGATGCTATCGAAATGGCTCACCGTCATGGTTACACTTCAGTAACTTCTCACCGTTCTGGTGAAACTGAAGATGCTACAATCGCTGACATCGCAGTTGCAACTAACTCAGGACAAATCAAGACTGGTTCTTTGAGCCGTTCTGACCGTATGGCTAAATATAACCAATTGCTTCGTATCGAAGAGGAACTTGGTGACTTAGCTGTTTATGGTTACAAAAGAGTAAAATAAGAGAGGTTTCTCTCAACATAATTTGACTGTAAGTCAAATGAGGGCATCTGAAAATTTTCAGATGCCCTTTTTGTTTTTATCGGGGTGCAATTCTAAGTGTTACTTGTTAATGTGATGGCTTTATTTGGGAGCTTCAATCATGTTGATTGACAATATTTTTATACTTTTGCAAACTAACATACAGAGGCTTCTCTGTATTATAAAATGATGTAACAGAATTATTAAGTAATAATATGGAAATAGCAAGCAAGTATAACCCGGCGGAAGTAGAGGGTAAATGGTATCAGTACTGGTTGGATAACGCTCTTTTTAGTTCAATGCCTGATGGACGCGAACCGTATACGGTGGTTATTCCTCCGCCTAATGTAACCGGAGTACTGCACATGGGGCATATGCTCAACTGTACAATTCAGGATATACTTGTTCGTCGTGCTCGTATGCAAGGCAAGAATGCTTGCTGGGTGCCTGGCACTGACCATGCTTCTATAGCTACAGAGGCTAAGGTTGTTAATCGCTTGGCTCAACAAGGCATAAAAAAAACAGACCTTTCTCGTGAGGACTTTCTTAAACATGCTTGGGATTGGACAGACGAGCATGGAGGTATAATTCTGAAACAACTTCGTAAGTTAGGGGCATCTTGCGATTGGGATAGAACATCGTTTACGATGGATGATGTTCGTTCTGAAAGTGTGTTAAAGGTGTTTGTTGATTTGTACGAGAAAGGTTTGATTTATCGTGGAGTGCGTATGGTAAATTGGGACCCTAAGGCATTGACTGCTCTTTCTGACGAAGAAGTAGTTTATAAAGAAGAACATAGCCGCCTCTTCTATCTTCGCTATAAGATAGAAGGAGAGGAAGATAAATATATTATTGTTGCAACAACTCGTCCGGAAACTATTCTTGGCGATACTGCTGTTTGTGTAAATCCGAACGACGAAAGATACAGCTGCCTTAAGGGAAAGAAAGTAATCGTTCCACTTGTGAACCGTGTTGTTCCAATCATTATGGACGATTATGTCGACATTGAATTTGGAACAGGCTGCTTGAAGGTCACACCTGCACACGATGTGAATGACTATTTGTTGGGTGAAAAATTCAATTTACCTACTATCGATGTGTTTAATGATGATGGTACCATCAGCGAAGCCGGAGGTCTGTATATCGGTCAAGATCGCTTTGATGTGCGCGAACAAATAGCTAAAGATTTGGACGCTGCAGGATTGTTGGAGAAAGCAGAAGCATACGAAAACAAAGTAGGTTATTCGGAACGTACAAATGTAGTTATCGAGCCAAAATTGTCTATGCAATGGTTCCTTAAGATGGAAAACCTTGCGAAGCCGGCATTGGATTCTGTTATGAATGATGATATTAAGTTTTACCCTGCTAAGTTTAAGAATACATATCGCCATTGGATGGAGAATGTGAAGGATTGGTGTGTGTCTCGTCAACTTTGGTGGGGACATCGTATTCCTGCATACTTCCTGCCTGAAGGTGGTTTTGTTGTTGCTGAAACAGCAGAAAAGGCTTTGGAAGCTGCAAAGGCTAAGACAGGAAATGCTAATCTTCAAATGTCCGACCTTCGTCAGGATGAAGATTGTCTTGATACATGGTTCTCTTCGTGGTTGTGGCCAATATCTCTGTTCGACGGAATTAACAACCCGAACAATGAGGAGATTAAGTATTACTATCCTACTAACGACTTGGTAACAGGACCGGATATTATCTTCTTCTGGGTAGCACGTATGATTATGGCAGGGTATGAATACAATAAAGAAATGCCATTTAAGAACGTTTACTTTACAGGTATCGTTCGTGATAAGCTTGGTCGTAAGATGTCTAAATCATTAGGAAACTCGCCCGACCCATTAGAACTTATTGATAAATATGGCGCAGATGGTATTCGTATAGGATTGATGCTTTCTGCTCCTGCAGGAAATGATATACCTTTTGATGAAACTCTTTGCGAGCAAGGACGTAACTTCAATAGCAAGATATGGAATGCGTTCCGCCTGGTAAAAGGCTGGAATGTTAGTGATTCAATCGAACAGCCTGAATCTTCTGCCATTGCGATTAAGTGGTTCAAGCAACAATTAGATAAAACAGTTAATGAAGTAAATGATAATTTCGATAAATATCGTATTAGCGATGCCCTTATGGCTATTTACAAATTATTCTGGGATGAGTTCTCGTCATGGTATCTGGAGTTAATTAAGCCTGGATATGAACAACCAATAGATAAGAAAACTTACGAAGCTACATTAGGATTCTTTGACAGCCTTCTTCGTTTGTTGCATCCATTTATGCCATTTATTACTGAAGAATTATGGCACGCATTAGAAGTACGCAAGGACGGAGAGAGTCTTATGGTTGCTTTATTGCCTGAAACTGATAATGTTGACAATGCCTTCCTTGATTCTTTTGAAATAGTAAAAGAAATCATCAGTGGAATCCGTACGATTCGTCTTCAAAAGAGCATTCCTGCCAGAGATTCTCTGGAACTTCAGATTGTTGGCGAGCATAACGCCGAGTTTGACTCTGCGATATCTAAGATGTGTAACCTCTCTAATGTTGCTAATATTGACGAAAAAGCTGTCGGTGCAGTGTCTTTCCTTGTTCGTACCACCGAGTATGCAGTGCCATTAGGCAACCTTATTAATGTAGAAGAAGAACTTGCCAAGCTGCAAGAAGACTTGAAGTATCAGCAAGGCTTCCTTAATTCGGTAATGAAGAAACTGAGTAATGAAGGCTTTGTGAGTAAAGCACCGGAAAAGGTTCTCGACATGGAACGGAAGAAACAAGCCGATGCAGAAAGTAAAATAAAAAGCCTTGAAGAGAGCATCGCAGCATTAAAAAAGTAACTAAAAATACTGTTTTCCCAGAGAAAACAGTATTTTTACATTATACACATATCTGTTTACCAATTAAAATATTATTTATTCAATTATTGATATCATGAAGCAAAATAGAAGAACTTTTATTAAACAAAGCTTGGCTAGTGCAGCCCTGTTGGGTACAGCCTCTGTAGGTAATGCCGCAATTAATGCAACTCCCGATCCTGTTAAGGTTAAACCTGCAAAAGCTGTAAATCCGTTCCATATAGGAATGGCAGGTTATACATTCGTTAATTTCGATTTGGAGACAACTCTGAAGACAATGAAGAGTTTGGACTTGCATCACCTTTGTATTAAGGATTTTCATTTGCCTTTTGATAGTACAGACGAACAAATCAAAGCATTCCACGAAAAATGTGCCTCTTATGGTGTTAAAGGATATGCTGTAGGTCCTATATATATGAGGTCGAAGGAAGAGATTGATAACGCATTTGCTTATGCAAAAAGAGTGGGAGTGAAGCTCGTTGTAGGAGTTCCTAACTATGAGTTACTACCTCATGTAGACAAAAAAGTAAAAGAATACGGTTATGAATATGCAATCCATTTGCATGGACCGGATATTGAACTTTATCCTGACGCTACCGATGTATGGGAAAATACAAAAGATCTTGACCCACGTATTGGTATGTGTTTTGATATTGGTCACAATCTACGTAATGGTGCTGATCCTGTAGCTGATATTTATAAATATCACACTCGTATGTTTGATGTGCATATTAAGGATGTTACAGATTCGTCAAAGGCGGGAGTTGGTATTGAGATAGGCCGCGGTAAAATTGACTTCCCTGCATTGGTAAAGGCATTAAGAGATGTGAACTATACCGGGGTATGTAGTTTAGAGTATGAAAAAGATATGCACGACCCATTCCTTGGAATCGCAGAATCTATAGGCTACTTTAAGGCTATATCAGACTTAAATTACTAATAAACACATCTTGTGTGATGATGAGAAACCTGCTATTTATAATATCAATCATCTTTCTGTCGGCTTGTAGCTCTATTCGATATATTGATATAGATGCATATCGTCCGGCAGAAATAACTTTTCCTGCAAATGTAGAAAAGGTTATGATTGTGAATAATGCAGTTCCTCAGCCATCAGATCGAGGTTATTCATATAAAGTTTTTGATATCGAACAAGATACTGCACGAGCTATGGTCGACAGTGCCTTGTTCGATTTTACCCATTCACTCGGCAAGAAGCTCGTCGAGGTTGATTATTTCAAAGACGTTTTGTTTTTGAGTGAACCGATTCGAAGTGATTCGGACTTTTTGGTGGAAAAGCGTTTGACTCGTGAGCAAGTAATCCAGCTTTGCGAAGAAAACGATGTTGACGCTATCATTACCCTTGAATCCTTACTGTTTAATACCAACAAAGAGGTTTCTCTTATTCATGGGTATTTATACAATCTCTCTGTAAAGGTGGAAGCAAAAGGGGTACTTCGGGCATATCTTCCTGAAAGGGATAGTCCTATGACTTCTATCTTGCTGTCGGATAGTTTGATTGTTTCTGATAATGAGGCGTATTTGGAAATATTATATAGGGATTTCCCATCTACAGAAGAAGTCATCCGTTATGCCGGAACTACTTTTGGGGAGAAATCATTCGTGAACTTTGTTCCATACTGGCAACAGGATATGCGTTGGTATTACACTGCTGGGAATACTGCCTGGCGTATGGCTACAGCTTATGCCTCGACAGGCAAATGGACTCTAGCAAAAGAGCAATGGCAGGGTATATATGAGAATACGAATAGAACCTCTGTAAAAGCAAAATCAGCATCTAATGTCGCATTAACCTTGGAACTCAGCGGTGAAATAAGCGAAGCGTATGATTGGGCGCAAAAATCCGCAGAATTGTTCAAGGACTATGAAGGAGAAGGCAGCGATGTCTACAAGCGACAGGACATTTATGCAAAGATGCTTAAAGAGCGTTTGCTGGACGAGAATCGACTAATTCGTCAAATTAGGAGGTAATACGTCGGCATACCTCAGATTTATTATTAATTTTGTCGGAATATTAGAATAAATGATATGAATTTAAAGAACGAAAAGGTACAATCCGTAATAGAATCATCTTTCTCTGCTGTGTTAGATAAGATAAAACGAGAAGGAGATGCAATGCCTGTCAGCGATTTGTTTGTGCAAGTTGATCAGGAAAGCGGAGAATTAGCAATCTACGAAGAAGGAGAAACACTTCTTGAGAAGATTGTTATTTTCAATTGGGTTGGTAATACTTTAGAGGAGTCTGTATTCAGAGCCAATATCGTAACAATCTTAAAACCTATCCTTGTATCGTTATCATCAAAAGACGCATTCGAACATATCAATATCGTGAAACCATTCTCTGTAAGCTATACAGATGAAGAGTTTGCGGTAATAGAAGAACTACTTTTCCTTGACAATGATTTATTTCGTTTAGACGATCCTCTGTTGAAAGACCTTGACACAGAATTAGACGAGTTTATAACGAATCTACTTTCAGATTTCGAATAAAGAATGGTTACTAGATACAATTTTACACCTAAATTATTCTTCAATGAAAACACGATACAATTATATTCTACAAGTCATAATAGGAGTCATTGGTATTTTTGCTGCTTTTAATGGCGGAACAGGTTTATTAATAATCTGTATATTTATACTGTTGCTTTTAATTATTTTATCTCCGAGTAAGGAAAAGAAACAATAGATTATATCACACTAAATAAATATCCATTTATTGTCGAAATAGCCCAGTTGGTAGAGCATCGTAATGAATAGGTCGCCGGTTCAAGTCCGACTTTCGGCTCAAAAAAGCCACCACAGCAATGTGGTGGCTTTTTTGTTTCACTATTGCACAAGAAGTGAATCTGTTTTTGGTCCTGTAGGGCCTCGTGAATCTAGCCCAACGGCTTTAGCCTTGGGTTTTAATGTGTCTCGCATATATTTTGCGTGCTGTAAGTACGCCTGAGACCTGTATCCTGCGTACTTACAGCACGCATTCGTTTATCGTATGATGAGACCCAAAGACCCAAGGCTAAAGCCGTTGGGCTAGTATCAATCGTCCCTGTAGGACGAAAAGACATTCACTATTACACAAATAGTGAAACTTTATCATCCTCTTGTGACAACGTAATGGCACAGCTGTGACAACGTAATGGCACGGTCGTGACAAAGCATTGTCACAAGCGTGCCATTACGTTGTCACAAAGGGAGCATAATAATTAGGTGTAAAAGACCCCGGTATGGTGTCCAATAAAGTGTTCCTATTTTGTGTCACTTTTGCGACCAACCCAGGATGGGTTGCATAAAATTAACCGCCGTGATATGCGCAGCGAACGAAGTCTTCCGGCGGATATCGTCTACACCACATCAACCAACCCGTTTACGGGTTGCACACGTGTGTCATAATAAAGATGCCCCTGTGCAACACCTACGGCGTTGAAAAAGGAAGGAGGACGTTAGCCGCCCGAAGACTGCGGTCGCTGCGCTCTCTTCGCATTTCGAGCGGTTATTCTTATGCAACCCGTACACGGGTTGGTCGCAAAAGTGACACAAAAAAGGAACAACAAACTGAACACTCTACTCGCAGGGGTGAGATTATACATCGCCTTCTTGCTCCGACACTTTTAGACGCAAGATTTTATCACCCTCTCGTCCCATAGTGTTGGGACAGTTGTCCCAATACTATGAAAATTTCGTCCCAATACAATGGGACGGTTGTCCCAACACTATGGGACAAGCTCCTTCTCACTTCTTCATAGGAGTGAACATAAATACCGTAAGGCTTTTTCTGTTTCACTATTACACAAATAGTCGGTCACTTTTCCCACCGTGATGGAAATACTTTCCCATAGTGATGGGAATCTTTTCCCAACACAATGAAAAAATATTCCCATTACTATGGGAAAGTATTCCCGACATATTGGGAAAAGGCCAAAGATTTTATCATCCTCTTGTTTCAATACAACGGTACAGTTGTGACATTGGGTTGGAGCAAGTCTACCTTTAGGGTCAACTTTTATTATTACTAAGTATAAACCGAGACAACCAACTTTACAAATAAGACGCTAAACAGTCAACCTCCTCTCGTTCCATTGTAATGAAACAGTCGTTCCAATACGATGGAACTGTTGTTTCAATGTAATGAAACGAGAGGTGTGCTTCGTGAAACTCTCGGATTCGCTGTTTTGTTTGTAAAAAGATGCTATAAATAAAGACCTATTTCTCTATCTTTGCATCAATTCTGAATGTCTAAAGAGTTAGCTTTCAGAAGGACATAAATTTTACGAAAGCGTTTTAAGATATTATTCTTGTCTAAGGAAATCCCCAATTTTCGAAGCCGAACAAGATGATTCAACAGAACGCCCATGTCTTTTATGTATATATCATTCTTTAGAATGTTTATATAATAAATAGGCGTGGGGCTGTTGTTTTATTTGTTCGGTGGGTATGGGGATACCTCTTAGGCAGATATGACATTAACAGTTCCCACGCTTTTTGTTTTAAAACCTCTTTGATGGGAGCAGAAGAGGATAAACATTATATAAATATGAAGAATTTGTTTTTGCTGTTTGCTGTTGTTTTATGTTGTATTGGGTGTGAGAAGAAAGAGTTGGATGAAAATTCGGATATTGTATATGACCAATATAAATATTTGAAAGAATATAATATCAAGGATACTGTTGGTATAGAGTGGGGGAGTGTTTTTATTCAGAACACAGAAGGAGGAGAATATCTTCTTTCTGGGGTGAAGCAAGAAAAGTTATGGTTTGGATTATTTGATGATGCAAGAAATGAAGTTCAGACTTGGACACATGAAAATATAATAGATGAAAGCTTGAGGATGGTTATGGTGTATCGAGTCTTAACTTTTGATTGGGGATATGCGATTGGTGTGGTAATAAATAATTCGCAAAGTAGTATTGAAGAGTTATATGCTAATCCTCCTGTTGGAGTTATGTTCTTAAATAAAACGAGTAATTTCGCTTTTAATTTGACAGGCTTCTATCCAGAAAACTTTGACTTGCAGAAATATGCTAGTCATGTTGTTGTACGTAATTCACCTCATGGTTTTGGTTTGCGACAGACACTAATAAACTCGATTTTTAATTCTAAAGGAGAGAAAATGGTGGATCTAATTTCAGATGAAATTTCGGAGATACTATTTGGATTGAAAGATAATAATCGATTATGGGTTGGAGTTTATGATACGGAGAGTGATATCTTAGAAGAATGGAGTAGCGCAGAGTCTTTTCAGCGTAATAGAAGGATTGACTTAGGGTATGGGGAATATAAAGATTTGGCTATTGAGAGGGTGGCTGTTGGTCGTATTATTAAAACGGATTTAGGATATGTTGTAGCTCCGGTATATTACGATAATTTAGAAAATCGCCAAACAATCTATTTTGGCGATTTATTTCTGCTGAATAAGGGGAGTGTATTCGTTTATACATCAGAGCTTGATTCTGATTGGTATCTTCGTGTAGGAGAAATCTATAATTGGTATAATGGAAGTGTCGTTTTTCGCGAAAGGGATAATTTTTCTGTGATTTCTCCAGAGGGAAAGAAGCTTAGAACACTTCCTTATCCAGAAGGAATAATTAATGGCTTATTGAAAGCTTTATCATATACTGATGCGATTGTTGCTTCAGATAGAGTAGTCCTTCGTCGCAATTACGAAAAAAATGAAAGACTTTGGTCTGTTGATGTTTCTGACTATATCTCTATCCAAAGCGATGCAAGGGTTACACCTACTATAACTGACAAAGATGCTAACACTATAATCTACGAGTTGGATATTGTGAATCGTGATGGTAGTCGTCAGAATTTTAAGTGTGAGATTAATATCAATACTGGTAGTGTGAGGGTTCTTTAATCATTCGACACTTATAAAAATGCAGAAGGTTATCACATCACTGTGATAACCTTCCTTTCTATTAATTAAAAATTTTGGTTGAAAAGAGTCTCATTTTATCTTCCCGGAGTTGGTACAATTGGTTTCTTTGGGATTTTTTTATCATCCATTGCCGCAGAAAGGGCTAACCATGCAGTTACAACTGCGTTGTATTGCAAGTCTGGGAAGTGTAGTCTTTCGTATGTATCCATTGGCGTATGATAGCCTCTGCCATACTCTAGTCTGTCTTGTATGAATTGGAATCCTGGGAGTCCGAATCTGTCGAAAGCAACGTGGTCGGTAGAACCTGTAGTGCGAAGACTGTATGTCTTAAAGTCCAAAGACTCCAACATTTTTCCCCATGTTTTGAAGAAAGGAACTGCCATATCATTTTCCTCAAGATATATACCACGATATTTACCTGAACCATTATCCATGTTTAGATATAGAGCAAATTTGTCATAATCCTTTTTTTTCTTGCCTGCTTCAGAATCATAATAATTGTTTTCAACATAAGCTCTTGAACCAAAAAGTCCTTGCTCTTCACCACCCCATAGTGCAAGACGAATTGTACGACGAGGTTTGATTCCGCTTTCTTTGATAATTCTTAACGCTTCTGTCATTACAGCACAACCTGAAGCATTATCTGCAGCACCTGTGCTACCATGCCAAGAATCCAAGTGAGCACCGATGATTACTACTTCGTTTTTCAATCGAGGGTCTGTGCCGGGTATCTCTGCGATAATGTTTTCTACAGTTTGATTATCTGTAAACTTGTTTTTGATATCAAGATCCATAGTTACAGGAACGCCATTAGCGATAAGTCTTGCCATACGTCCGTACCATTCGATTGGAAGCATTACCTCTGCGATTGGTTCCGGATCACCACTTTTATGGTTCGCACCGCTTACACGTGGTACATTGAAGAATCCTGAGTTATTAATTAGAGCAGCAGGTTTTTCTGTGCTTAAGAACTCAGTCATTGCTCTTTGGAATGCCATTTCGCTTTCAGTAAAACGCATTCTTGGACGTCTTGCTGTTCTATTGTCTATTGCAAGCTCAGCAAGTTCTTCGTCAGTATAACGTGTGGCGAAAGGTTCAAAACTCATTGTGTACTGTGCCGCTGAAGGCATAAGTACAATCTTATTAGCAAGTTTACCTTTGTAATCTTGTATATCTTCGATAGATTTTGGGTTGAATGCTACAACCTCTGCATCCTTAACAGTTACACTACCGGTCCACCCTTTAGGAGTGCCGAATAAATTTGAATAATATGGCGCAGTCATTGCGATATAGGTTTTCTCGTTATCCCATCCACCTCTTGCAAATTCTGTAGCTACTTCGCTATGAACATTCTCGAAACCTAATTCTTTTAGTTTTTGGATTGTTATTTCCTTGCTTCTAGTCCATTTCTCAGAGGCAGTAAGTCTGTCTCCGATGTAGTCTGTCATCCAAAAGGCGATAGGCTCAAGTTGAGAATTCTTAAATCCTTCATTCTTAATTTTGTAAGCATACTCTTCCGGCAATGCCTGTTGTGCCGTTGCCGCTCCAAAGAATAAAAGAACTGCTGCTGCACTTAAAATTGTTTTTTTCATGTAAAATAGAGGGGTTCTAAATAATTTGAATTGAAGAAAATCGCAGAACCCCATAATTAACGATATTCTTCAACTCTTTTCATTAATAATCAATTACCTTACCAAAGATAGTGTATAAACTCCTTCGGAATAGTTTCCACTTATAATTCCTCCTATTGAGGCTGTTATTTTTACACCAATTACGTATGTTTTTGATGCTTCGAGTGCTCCGGCTTTTAATTTTACACCGTATACCGCTGTTTTCTGTCCTTTCGGAATTACTACAACATTAGATGCAGGCAGTTCATATAAATCAGGAGTAAGAGCGATTGTTGCTCCGGAAGCGTCATATATGCTTATTATCTCGCTAACTATTTCCAGAGTAACCTGTACATCATTAGGTGTACCCTTTGCTCCTGTATAGTTAACGGTGTCGCCTCGTTAGCTGCGCTCGCCGTACTTGTTGGCGAACACAAAGCAAGTCCTATTAATAGGACGCTAACAAATCTGTAATACTTAATCATAGATAACCAATTTAGTTTGTTATTTGTATGAAAAACGACAATCTTTTTGCCTTAATTGGGGTAATTTTTATGATGGAATACTTCTCTGAGTATTACCTAATAACCAAACAATTTTAAATAACCTAACCCCCTTTTGACTAATCTAAAAAAAACTATAACCCCCTTTATACCTAAACCTAAAATCCTGTAACGTTTTTTGAATAACCGTATCCTATGATTATTTAACAATACAAATATATGAATAAAACCAATGTGCAGTAAAAATTAATAAAATAATTTCTTTTTGTTTGAAAAAACGCGAAAGCGCTGTCTTTTTATTCTTTGCGTGTGCGTGTGGCTGTCTTTTTGTTTTTCGCTCTGTGATAGCTGGTTGTCGCTGTGTTTGTTTGTGTTGAAGGTTGATTTTTGTTAATTATCAACATTAAATTAAAATTGTTCGCCGCAGCTTGCAACAGCGTATTTCCTCCTTGAATATTCTGCCATAATAGCAGCATCGCACATATTTACGTGTTATGAATACATGCTTTTTTTGGATGATGTATTTATCCTCTGTCTTTTAGACAAAATCTTGGATGCGGCTGCTTCAATTCAGAGATATACAATACGCTTATTGCGCCAGCATATTATACAGCATGACTATCACAGACCAAATAACATATACAGACAAAATACGGTTTGTACGTCTTAGACGAGCATTTTCTTTTACAATTGTTTGATAATCATAATTAGTCATAATCTTCTATGTTTTAATTTATATATGTAAATGTATTATTTTTTGCCTTAAAAGAAATACGGAAGAAAAAAGTGACATTAATCTGTTTTTTTTCAACATCTTCGTCTATAATCTGCATCAAGACAGATTACTTATAGCAGCCTGTCATTACTTACAAGAAGAGCAATAATGCAACTTATAGAGTTCATGTAAATATGCATTAGAGTAGACAATATCAAGCCTTTTTTATATCGAACCCTAACATAAGAGAAGAAAAAACCTGCGATTATTTGGGGTGCGACAATTAATGGAGTTATTAAATACTGAATAGGAGTTATATTCTTGAAATTTGCTATGTGTATAATGCCAAAGAGTAAAACAAAGAAGTAAAAGACTATTGGATAGTGGTTCTTCCATAAATTTTCCAGGAAATTAAAAATCTTAAAAAACTTACTATATAATAAAAAAACACCAATAACAATTGTGATTATACTGTAAATAGAGGCATGAAAGAGATTACTTTTATTTAGTAGAAAAACGGGTAATACAATAGCGATTAAGATGCTTGCTCTGTTAAAAATTAATGGTAGTCTGAATATTAGCTCCTCTATAATTGGACCGATAATAGCAACTAATAGAATGTAATATAATCCCTGAGGAACGGCTATTCTCGGAGGAAATTGAATTATATCAAAATATTTAAAAGGGGTAATAAATACAGTTACTACAAATGAGATTGCAGCAGTCATTAATAGAAGATAAATAAAGCTCCACTTAATAAACTGAATAGGCGATTTTAACTCTACTCGCTCAAGAGTGTTTGGCCTTTTTAAGAAAAGATATATGTCTGATATGGTATTCATGGTTCTTAATGGCACTATTCACAATTTTGTGTAAATGATAAACTACAGGGTTCTGGTAATATTTTTTTATAATATAATTATACCATTAATATTGATTAAGGCCCTCTTTAAAACCGTCTATAAAATCGCCTATGTTTTCGTACAACACGATTATCACAGACAAGATAACATATACACCTAAAAAGCGGTTTTCCTTTTTTAGGCTCGCATTTTCTTTTAAAAGCTTTTCATAATCATCATTCTTCATGGCAATTTTTATTTTAAATAGATAAACAAAGGGAAGGCGCTTTGTTAAGATAGTCTCCATGTTTATCTATGCGTTAATATTACGTTCTGTAAACAATAGTTTGCTAAGATATGCAATATGCTTAAAAATGCAAATGAAAAGCTGTAAATTGTCACACTAATGTTCGTTTTGCTGTCATGCGTATATTATTACACAGGCTGAACTGTTGAGGTGTTGTTATTCCCCGACTATTATTATTCCGCCTTCTGTGTTTGAAACATATTCCGATGCATAAAGACATTGGATGGTTGATAATCCTGAAGAATATGTGCCTGTGCGGGAAACGTGAACAGGGTATTCCAATACGAATGTGCCTTTTGGCAGGCGGTCGAAGAAGAATTGCTCGGAGGCATCCTTGGCTGTTTGATAGTAGAACAATCCGTCGCGGAATACTGTGCGGGATAATTGCTCTGCCGGTTCGAAACATCCTGCGCGTAAGTCTTTCAGATGCACATAAGTCATTTCCTTTGACGAACGGATTGTTAGTCGTACAACCACTTTATCGCCGACTTTCAATGCCTCGCCTTTTGCAAGCGGAGTGATTTGTTTGCCACTCTCGGTATTCTTTTCTACAAAAAGAGTTCTTTCTACGCTTAGTTCGCCTTTGTTCTTTGTCACCTCATTTGTCTGTGAAAAATAGGAGTGGTAGACCGCGCCCCATGCAGGCGACTGCCCTTCTTTGAGTATCGTTATCGGTGTTCCTTCCTTAGCCTTGCGGGTTTCCTTTATATAACCTGTGGCAATAGTTGCGTTCTCCTCAATCGTTTTGCCGTTCCATTTTACGCTACTCTTATTATCCTCATTAATCCAGTCGCTTCCGTTTAGCAGCAGAGCATAGACCGCGTTCAGTGTCGCAACCCCTGTGCCCCAATCCTGCGTGCGCTTTTGGTTGAGTAGCCATTGCTTCATCCGATTAATATTCGTTGTATCATTTGATACTTCGTCGAAAGCACGCATCAGTAGAACGTGAGTTTCGACAGGTGATAATGCTGAATAAGCTGCCCTGTGGTTGTTTGCCCAATACATTCCATCCTTAGCGTTTGTGGTAGATATGCTTTTAAGCTGGTTCATAATCTCGGCTGCTGCCTTTTCTTTTCCGTTTCGGTGCATCAATAATGCCGTTTGTGCCTTTTCATGCAATGATGCCTTCTGCCAATTCTTCTCAGCAATATTTGTGTAGAACATTATCGCTTCGTGTGCATCACCTTCGGGAATATCACGATAATGACTGCGAATAAATAAATAGTCAAGTTGAATAGCTGAAACGACAGCGTTCTTCTTTGCGTTTTCTGTCAGATGATTATACTCTCTGAGGATGAGGTTGTCGAGATATTTCAATGCCTTCATCTGCATCTCACGCTCCTGCTGATTGAATTTAACGACATTCAGTTCCACCAACTGAGCCATGCCGCTGAGGATGCGTTGTGTCATATACCGGTCGGCATAAAAGCCTTTGAACCATCCCCAAGCACCGTCCTCACGTTGCATTGAGATTAGTTCTTTAAGGGCAGCATCACGGCTGACCTTTGTCTGATTCTGATTAAATAACATTCCCAGGCGTTTCTTTCTCTCCGCCTCATTGTTTGCCTCAAACACCCAAGGCGTTTCTTCAAGAAGAATAGATTTCAGCTCATCATTCTTTTCAAGATTAGAAAGTAAATCAGGATTCTCGTCCTGTACAGCCCAAGCGTCAATTACTTGCTTTATACGAGGATTGGTAGTCGCAATAGAGCCAGCCAACGTATTCGTGTAATATGCTGCAAACCATGAAAGGACATCCCGATCAGTCGGAGTAGCCTGAGTAGACAATGCCTGAACGGCATACCAAACAGGATTGCTGCTCAATTCCAATGTGTGGGTGAGTGAACGTTGATTCTTGCCCTTAGCCATCGGAGGAGTTATAGTTATTTCTCTCTCGTTAGTCATATAGAAAGGAATACTTTCTGTTATCAGTATCTCATTAGAAATGACAGGTAGTATATGTTGTTCGCCATCGCTCACCGAGCCTGCGTCGGCAATTATGCGTATGCCTATCAGGTCGTGATTGTCTGGAGCAGTGATAGTCCAGCTTGCTGTTGATTGCTTATTGGTAGCAATATCAAAGACTTTTTCTGTATAAGTTGTGATAACCTTATTGTCTGTCGGATTGAATAATTCCAGACGGACATTCCCCTTGATAGCTTCGTCCGATTTATTTATTATCTGCGTACTGACAGACACCTTATCGCCCTTGCGAACAAAGCGAGGCAGATTAGGCTGCACCATTATAGGCTTGGATGACATCGTAAACAGATTAAGAAGACCAGAAGACATATCCTTTGTATGAGCAAAGGTTTGCAGCTTCCAAGTCGTATTGATCTCCGGCAAAGTAAAGTCTATCACGAAGTAGCCTTCTTCGTCCGTCCGTAATGTCGGCAGGAAGAATGCCGTCTCGTTAAAATTGGTTCGCATCACAGGCGTCTGATCCTGCATATCTTGTGGGACAAATGACGTGACAATGCTTTCTTGTAACTCACCTGCCCCCATCGCTTCCATCTCGTCTTCTACAATAACTTCTCTAGATTCCATATTTGCATAGAGAGAACCACTGCTTTCTGATGCGCTCATGCTCCTTGTCATAAAAACAGGTGCAGGCATCAAACGGAGGTTCAGACTGCTGTAATTAAATACCGGCATATCGTAATACTCCGCCCTTTGACGATCGAATGTCCTGTTTGCATCAAAGCCTGCCCATCTGTTGAAGTAAGGACGAAATAAATTAGGCTGGTATTGAGTTGTGTAGAAAGACCATTGGAAAGGAGTGATTTTATCCAGAGAGGCATCATACATACTTGCCAATATCTCAGCAAGAACAGGTTGCTCGTCGGCATCAAGTACGCGCAATCGCCACGACTCACTGTTGCCCGGCATTAGCTTATCTCTAAATGTCTCCGTCTTTATTGTTAATGAGCGGTTCGGAGTTTGTTTCATTATATAATACTCGGCAGAATGAAGTTGTCCTTCTTTTATAAAGGTTATTGTCGCGATAATCCCATCGTCATAACTTTCAAGGAATGGGATAGTGAATGTGCGGTTTTCGTTGGACATTGTTATACGCTGACGCTTGATGCGCTGTCCCTTATTGTACAATTCATATAGTATATATGCGTCCTTATGTGATGTGCCAAACAGGAGTTTCGCCTCTTCGCCATGTGAACAATATATATAATGTGATTCAGGCATCCAGATGTCTGCAAAGACCGGAGGACGCTTTTCGCCATCGCTGTACAATATAATGTCTCTTTCCTCTTCTATCGTCTGACCTTTATTATCCTTTGCCGTCAACTTAATACGATAACCTCCCGAAGGTAATGCCGTGAATACGCTGTTGTCTATCGCTCGGTCTGTGATAAAGATTCCCTTAGCCACTACGGCAACTTCTTTACCGTCGACTAATGATGTGATTGTATAATCGCCTGTTACTCTAACTGAGTCTCCGTTTAGTGTTTCGGCTTTTACGATGGCATCGATTGTTTCCTTCTTTTCAATCATGCTGAGGTTTGTGAATAACTCGAAACTGAAATCGCCGACAACAAAGTGCGACCGTGCGTCCTGTGTTTCGCCCTTGCTGTCGGTCATGCTAACTATTACTTCGTATGCTTGAATTGTTCGCTGTGCTTTATCATCCTTCTCTGGGATAAATGAAATACTAAACGAACCGTCGGCTGCCGTCGCGACTGAGCCGAAAGCTATTTGTTCATCGAAGCCGTTTGTATAAGCACTGCGATGCCAGTACGGGCGACGGATAATGCGATAGCTTGCATATCCATCATAGATAGAAGTGCCGGAGAACGTTTGTGCCTTCCCTTCAATGTGAAGATTATCGCCAAACGAAACCTCGCTCTTCACGGGTGATAATTCTAATGAGAAGGTTGGTCGCTTATATTCCTCAACATTAAAGCCGATGCTTGTATTGCCAGCCGACAATCTGAACCAACCATTCAATTCATGCTTTGGTAAAAGAAACTTGCCATTGAACGAACCGAACTCATTTGTGATAAAGTCCTTTTTGCCTATTTCTCTATTGTTGGCATCGTGCAAAGTGACTGATACGGTTTTGTTCTTTAATGTTTGCTGATTATCCTTGTCGTATATATATGCAATGCCCTTAACAAAGACTGTCTGACCAGGGCGATAAAGTCCCCTGTCCGTAAATAGATTGTATAGTTCTTTACTTGTATCGCTATCATTGTAAACATACTCGGAGTTTCTCAAATATGTAGGCAGGGAGTAGCGATCAGTTTTATAGGTTGCACGATAAGCAGCTAAGTCCTTGTTCTTTGGTATCACAGCTAAACCATCCTTATCGGTAGACACCGTGCCGATGGCTTCGTATAGTGTTCCACTTCTTTTATAGTATATGACCTGAGCATTCTTTACAGGCTTGCCGGAGATATAGTCTGTTACGAGTACCTCTCCTTCTCCTGAACTCAACGAACGTGCAACTGCTGCCAGACTACTAACAGGAAGTAGAGCGTTGGCGGACAATCCTTCTTTCTCTGCCGTAATCTCATATTCGTACAATCCTGCATTTTTTAGCTTTAGCGGTATTACGGTATCCTTCGTTTGGTATGTTTTATACCTCGGCAATACCACTTCGATCTCCTCAACCAATGCACCACGCTTGTCTTTATTCCCCATCAGATTATGAAGACTTACGTCCGCCGGATTTTCATTGCTTTTGTATATAGAGATCTTTACCTTCTCGACATTATTGTAATAGATTGTAAGAAAGAACTCCTTATTAGGGTAAACAACATTCTGCTTGCTGATAGTGATGCTTGGGCTTTCCATGCTATTTAAGTAGTTGCGCATCTCGTTCGTACGCTCGTATTCAGGATAGCGGGTTATTGTTTCCTTAAAAAGGTTATAAAGAATAGTTTCCAAAGAATCCCTTGAAACACCGACGAGAGGAAAACCGTTGCGCAAGTCGTTGAGGCGTGCCACCTGTATCTCTGCCGCATAGTCGTTCTCCTTATGAATATCGAATAAGCTATCAAGTGTGGCAATATAATTATTGCGAGAGACTGTGTTAGACGTTGCGTTATGAAGGAAGGCAGCGTAATCCAATTCCGCTAATAATGTTGCCTTAGCATTGTCAGTGCTATGTTTGTATGCTATCAATTGTTCGTACAACTCTGTGGACGGCTGCATTTCTATCGCACGATAAATCAGGAAGTCGTACAATGTAGGTCGCAGGTTATCATCCTTTCCCTTATCCAATAATATATCGAAATCAGTTATCAGACTGCTCTGCAATGTTTCCGCAAAGACAAGTGATGCTGTTAAATGCTCCTTAACTTTGTCAGCAAAGATATTCGCCGTCCATTCATTCACGTCCTCCGGCACATAGCCTGCGATAGCTGTGCGACGGTCGATCGCCCACTTCCTGTTATTGTAAAATGAGTTATACATCTCAGCCGCCAATGAGTGAAGAATCGCAGAACTTATCACATTCGTAGATGTGGCTACGTCAGATTCGACTTCTTTTATCAGTGCAGGGAAATTATCAATGTCTGTTTCCAGTTCTTTTTCGATACGCTCCATCAATGCCTTTATAGAATGTACACTATAATTAAAATCTTTCTCTATGGTAGTAGCCGGCAACGCAAGCGATAGTAGCAGTAATAAAAGTGCGATTAAAGGGAATGATATAAACTTTTTCATTTTACAGATTATATGTTGAATAAAAACGGTTAATACTTTATATACTTAGATGCGAAAAGTGTGTAAAAAGAGGTGAACGGACTGTTAAACTTCGTCTTTTTATCTATCTTTCGCCGTCGAATATAAATAATAAACGAGATATATGAAGAAAAGTTCTAATCCTTTGAGATATGTTTTCTACTTCGCATTAATAACTATCGGTGTTATTATAGGGATTGCTATCGGTCATTATTATAGTCTTCCTATTGCCGAAACGCTTAATATTGTGGATCTTGCCACATTGGTAGCAACAATCTTTCTGGCAGTCTATATTCCTGAAGTTCTTGATCGCAAGCTGCAGGTAACACGAGATAAAAAAGACCTTATCGAACAACGTATTCTGGAACTTCAAACCTTGCATCGAAGGATAAATCTGATTGTACAAAGTGAGGATGTGCTAAAGCATAAAGAATGCTTATTAATAACAAGCACGCTTGATGTTATACAAAAGAAACTGGAGACAATCACGACGCTACTCAAATATGCTAATTTCGAAACCTCGCTCGACAAAGAGATCAACGTTATCAAACAATTGTGTTTAGAATACCATGAGCTATTAGGTAGTCCTACTGAAGATAACAAGACCTTTCATTACTCTGGTGAAATCCTTAAAAAGGAGGAATCAGTGTATGGCAGTATAGACAAGGCGACATGTCTGCTAATCTTCAAAATAAGCGAGGCATAAAGGCTTTTTGGATGCAGCCTCTGCGTATTTCGGCATAAAAGGCTTATTTTTGTCGACAAATAAACAATAAACCCTTTTTTGATGATTCAGATTGACGATACTCTTATTAGCTTGGATGTTATTGAACGAAAATTTATATGCGACATTACTCAATGTAAGGGCGCGTGTTGTATAGAGGGCGATTCAGGGGCTCCATTGGATAAGGAAGAGTATGACGTTTTACACAAATTACTACCTGAGGTATGGGATGATCTTTCGCCTGAGGCTCAGAAAATCATCGAGAAGCAAGGGGTTGGCTATGTTGATTCAGATGGCGACTTGGTAACGTCTATCGTGAACAATAAGGATTGCGTTTTTACTTATTATGACGAGAAGGGTACTTGCCTTTGTGCTGTTGAGAAAGCCTACCGTGAAGGTCGGGTGGATTTCTACAAACCTATCTCTTGTCATCTTTACCCAATAAGAATTAAGGTTTACGACACCTTTCGTGCGGTGAATTACAATAAGTGGAATCTTTGCAAAGCTGCCGAAGTCTTAGGAGCAAAGGAAGGCGTGCCTATTTATAAGTTCCTCAAAGAGCCTCTTGTAAGGAAATTCGGCGAAGCGTGGTACGGAGAACTTGAATTGGTTGCTGAAGAATGGCTTAAACAAAAATGATTATGAAGTGTAAGAATTGCTATACAGAATTTGATAGTCCTTATTGCCCTCAATGCGGACAGAAGAGTTCTGTGTCGTCACTTACGCTTAATTCTCTATTGAAAGGTCTTGCTCTCAACTTCGGAACTGTAGATCGGGGGGTGACTCGTACTTTGGTCGATCTCTTCATTCGCCCCGGGCACATGGCTATTGAATATGTATATGGCAAGCGTGTTATTTATTATGCGCCGTTTCAGTTGTTGTTTGTACTTGCCGCAGTGTCTTCAGTGTTCAATTTTTGGTATGGAGATACCAGCGAGTTCTCAATGGCAGAGGGCATGGAAGGGCTAATTTCCGTACGAGCCGGAGAACTAATCACAAAGGCTATAAATTTCATGCAGAACAATCGGGGGATATTATGGGCGGCTTGTATTCCGATACAGGCAGCGATCTTCAGAATGCTTTACAAGCCCTTACGCTATCGCTTTACATTGGTAGAAATTTATTTTATAGCAGCATACTTCTTCTCACAGATTATATTAGTGCAACTATTATTTTCTATAATGATGCTTGAGGATCGTGGCTATGAATTGTTACTATTGCTACTCCTGCTATCTTACGACATCAAGCAAATTTGTGGAGGCTCGTGGATAAAGAATATTATGAAATGTGCATTTAGTCAGTTTCTCTTCGGTATTTCATTATTACTGATTCTTATTGTCATCATAATTATCGGTGGTCTGATTTTAGGAGTTGATACCGAAGTCCTCAATAGCATCCTTGATGAGGTTTAGCCATTATCCTTCTTTTTAGACTTTTACACGCCGTGTAATATCTCAGAAACTAGGGTGCTCAGTAAAGTGTTCTCTTTTTTTGTCCAACGCCGTAGGTGTTGCATTATAATAGCCGCCGTAAATGCGGAGAGCGCGCAGCGAACGCAGTCTTACGGCGGACTAGCGTCCCCACACATCGACCAACCCGTTTACGGGTTGCACACGTGCGTCATAATCAAGATGCCCCTGTGCAACACCTACGGCGTTGAAAAAGGAAGGAGGACGATGTCCGCCCGAAGACTCCGTTCGCTGCGCTCTCTCCGCATTTACGGCGGCTATTGATGTGCAACCCGTATCGGGTTGGTCGCCAAAGTGACACAAAATAGGAACACTTTACTGAACACCCTACCCAAAAACGTTCTTTTTAGACTTTTACACACCGTGTAATACCTCAAAAATGTTTGATTTCTGGTGCGGAAAGGCTATTCCGCACGTCTTATCAGATCGATAGAGCTGAATTCCTCTTCTATATAGGTTTCTATGTGACGTTTTTTCTTGTCCTCGAGTATTTCATTGATGGCGATTAGGATGCCTGTTTCTTCAACTTCGCCAAACTCATGGTTTACTGCCGTTCCGAATACACGCATTTGTGGAGACAAACTCATATAAGCATTCACCAATGGCGGTACGTTGATGCCGAATTTACGTACTTCGTGATTAAGTATTTTGTAGTTCTCCTTAAAATCCTGATGTGGGAACATCTCTTTTAGCTGCTCCATATCGGAATTTGTTTTGAGAGGAAATATAGGAGTAATCAAATTCTCTTTATCCGAGAAATGTAGCGAAAGGAAGTACAGTAACATATCACGAGCATTTTCGTTGTATGTGTTATACATCGTAACCTTGCCGAAATAGTACTTCAAAGTCGGGTCGACAACAGACAATGCCCCCAATCCGTCCCAAAGATTATCCAATACGAATAGTCCCTTAGCTGCGCCCGAGCGGGTGTTTTGATATTCCAACGTAACGAAGGAACGACCTAACTCAACGGTGTATGGAAGGTAATCTTTAATGAATTTTTCGGAGAAATTGAATAAATGAGATGTCGCAAGAAGCGGCTTGCCGTCTTTATCGAATGATACGTCTGAACCACACAGAAAGCGATAGCCTCCAAGAATCATTTTCTCTTCCGGACTCCAAACAACCAGTTGGCGATATGCATCCTCCATTGTATCAAATTCGTCGATATCAACTTCCTCGCCCGTACCACCACCATAATATCGAAATGCTATTTCACGCAGACGTCCTATCTCGCGCATTACATTCGGAGAGTCGTGGGCTGTGATGATGTATATCTCGTTATTAGATTTATTGGTTGTTCGCAGTAGCTTATCCTTGGTAAGTTCTGCTTCCAGCAGCTCCTTATCTATAGGTGCGATAATATCTTTAAAATTCATACTTTAATATCTGTGTGAGTTATTTTACAAGTTTATAGGCACATTCTTTCACCCATTTTGCCCATTCGACAGGCTTTTTGCTGTTGTCAAATGTTTGCCAGGGAATAGGCTCTCCAAAATATACCTTAAACGTTTTATGCTTCTGCTTGAACATTTCGTCAGACAGATATAGCATTTCTATATTCGCCCTTACTCCTAAGCTCTTTCGCAAATTGCTAAGTCCGTAGAAGAACGAGGAATTGCGAGCGTCGAAATAGACAGGGATGATATCTCGTTTGTACTCAACTGCCTTTTGTATGAAAGACTTCTTCCATTCCAAATCCACGATTTCTCCCTTAATGCGTCGTGAACACAATCCTGCCGGGAAAGTAATCATTTGGTTGTCCGAAGAATATGCCTCCTCCATTTGTTGAGCGACACTTCTGTCTTGCGCACCATGCTTATTTATCGGGATGAAAATCGACCTAAGATTAGGCAGATAAAGCAACAAGTCGTTCACCGGATACTTTATCTTTCCATCGAACTTACTGCCAATGATGGCAGAAAGGCAGATTCCGTCCAGACCTCCCAATGGGTGGTTAGAAGCAAAGATGAAACGACCATCATTAGGAATATTATCCTCACCCACCAAATCGAGAGTAAGGTCGAAATAACCAATCAGTTCGTTCATGAAATCGACACCCTGTTTGTCATGATATCGTGTTAGGATATCATTAAGTTCTTCCTGATGAATTGTTTTTACCAAGTAGTTTACAACAAAGTTTGGAATCTTTCTTGCAACAGAAGGAGCCTTTTGTTGTAATATCTGCTTGAGATTTATTCTATCGATCGTTTCGCTATGTCCCATTAATGTTCAAGTCTTCGATTACAAAGATATAGCATATAATCAAAAAGAAGGCTTGTTAGTCTGTATTTCTGGAAAAACGTAATGATTTATTCATCTCAACTTTTCTATATTTCAGGACAAACTGTAAGATTATCATCCGGCGTGCGTTTCTTCTTTGGCAAATGGTTAAATGCAAAAAGGGATTGTTCCAAGTTGAACAATCCCTTTTTTACATTGTTATTATACTGCAATTACGCAGGAATCCTCATCTTATAGAATGAACGCCATACAAAATACAAACCTACAATCAGGAATGGAATGGCGATATATATTGAGAAGTCCGATTCCGAATTATGCTTCATCTCTATGCATATCTCTGTTGCCAACAAACCGAATAATGTGGAGAATTTAATAATCGGATTCAATGACACCGAAGATGTATCCTTGAATGGGTCGCCCACAGTATCACCAACTACAACGGCTTCGTGCAAAGGAGTGTTCTTTTCTTTAAGGTCTACCTCTACTACTTTCTTCGCATTATCCCAGCTACCTCCTGCATTAGCCATATATATTGCTTGGAACAAACCGAATACAGCGATAGACACCAGGTAGGCAACGAAGAAGTTAGGATCCATAAACGCAAAGGCAAGTGTAAGGGAAATCAAGGCTATAAAGATGTTCCACATACCCTTTTGCGCATATTGTGTGCATATTTTCACAACTGCAATTGAGTCGTTGATGTCTGCCTCTTTCTTATCCATATTGAAAGTTTTCTTGATAAACTCTACTGCACTGTATGCTCCGGTAGTAACAGCCTGCATAGATGCTCCGCTAAACCAGAAGATTACCGCCCCACCACAGATGAGACCAAGAAGAACAGGGGCATCTGTGAGAGAAAGTTTCAATAAATTACTCTTTTCAAGAAGTAGGATTATTGAAAATATCATAGTTGTGGCTCCTACTACTGCGGTACCGATTAATACAGGCTTGGCTGTTGCTTTGAACGTGTTGCCGGCAGCATCGTTTGCCTCCAGGAAGTGTTTGCCCTCCTCAAAATTAGGAGCAAAGCCGAAGTTGTTTTCAACATCTTTTTCAATATTAGGAACAGATTCGATTTGCGATAATTCAAATACAGACTGAGCATTGTCTGTAACAGGTCCGTAACTGTCCACCGCAATAGTAACCGGTCCCATACAAAGGAATCCGAAGGCCACCAATCCAAAAGCAAATACAGAAGCATGTACTCCAAGAGTAGTCTCCAACCCCATGCTCGCAGTGAAATAAGCTATTGTCATCAATCCTACAATAAGAAGTCCTGTCCAGAACGCACTAAAATTACCGGCAACAATACCTGATAAGATGTTTAGAGAAGAACCTCCCTCGCGTGAAGCGGTAACAATCTCCTGCACATGCTTGGATTTAGAACTGGTAAATATCTTGGTAAACTCAGGAATCAATACTGCAGCTAATGTTCCGCAACTGATAATGATTGACAGCTTCCACCATAATGTAGGGTCTGTCATATTGCCCAATAGCAGATTACTCATAAAGAATGATGCCGAAATACAAAGAACAGCAGCAATCCAAATAAGCCTCATCAAAGGAGATTCAAAGTCGAAGAACTTTTTGTCGCCATATAATTTCTCAGAAATCGCTTGATTGATGAAGAAAGCACATCCCGAAAGGAAGTCCATAAGAAATCTCATACCGAATATCCAAACAATCAATTTCGCTTGTATCATCGGGTCATCGATAGCTAATGTAATGAACGTTATCAAGGCAACACCTGTAACGCCGTATGTCTCAAAGCCGTCAGCAGTAGGTCCTACACTGTCTCCTGCGTTATCTCCGGTACAGTCGGCAATTACTCCGGGATTACGAGGGTCGTCTTCTTTTACCTTAAAGACTACCTTCATCAAATCCGAACCAATGTCTGCTATCTTAGTAAAGATACCTCCCGCAATACGTAAAGCACTTGCGCCTAATGATTCGCCAATAGCAAAACCAAGGAAACAGATACCAACAATCTCGCGAGGAACAAACAATAGAATGAATACCATCATTATCAACTCAAGAGAGATTAAGGAATAACCCGACACTCATACCTGCCTTTAAAGGAATATTCACAACATCAAGCGGACGACCACGTAATGACGCAAATGCAGTTCGGGAATTTGCATAGGTGTTAACACGAATTCCATACCAAGCAACAGCATAGGATCCTGCCATACCCACAATGGAGAATAGCAGGACTTGTATAACAACAGAGACTGATTGACCGACAAGTCCAAAGAAATAAACACATAATACCGCAGCAATCAGTCCGAAAAGCATTAAAAGAAAACGTCCTTGTTGGGCGAGATAAGTACGGCAAGTCGCATAAATCGTCGCCGCCACTTTAAGCATAGAATCATGTGCAGGCAGTTTTTTAATCTGATTAAACAGATAAAGGCTAAAGCCCAATGTCCCGGCAATTATCAACGCTCCGTAAAAAAGAAAATCCCATGCGGAAATGCTACCTCCATATATTTGGAAAGCTCCTTCGCGGAGATCGGGTATAGCCAAGTCGGCTTCGCTTGCATGGGTATTAAAACTAGGAACTAGGTATGCTCCTGTCAATAATAAAAATTTAAGTTTATTCATGGTTTATAAGTATTATTAAAGTATCAAAAAGATTTCAAAGCGTCAACAAACTTGAGATTGAATAGACATAACGGGACTGTTTGACTTGTATATCAACCTTTAAAGGCGGGTAAATGTATGGAAAAGGAATTAATAACAAAAGCACTTTTAGCCGGAAAATTACAGAATGTAGAGGTAAAAGGTTACTTTTGTTATAGCTTTTCACGAATACGCCTTTTTAAGTTAAAGAATTGAAGTCAAATGAAGAAGCAAAACAAATTGGTTATCTATCAAGTGTTTCCACGACTATTCGGAAACACAAACACGGTGCTTAAACACAATGGCAGTAAAGACTCTAACGGGGTTGGTAAATTTTCTGCGTTCACATCGAAGGCTCTAAAACAGATAAAAGAGCTGGGAATCTCTCATGTATGGTACACAGGTGTAATTGAACATGCAACTCTTACCGACTATTCAAAATATCATATTCCTCACAATCATCCGGCTGTCGTAAAAGGCAATGCCGGCTCGCCTTATGCTATAAGGGACTATTATGATATAGCTCCTGACCTCGCCGATAAGGTTGAGAATAGAATGGAAGAATTTGAAGATTTGGTGAAACGTACTCATAAAGCAGGTATGAAAGTTATTATTGACTTTGTTCCTAATCATGTCGCCAGAGAATATCATTCGGACGTGCGCCCTCCTTATGTAGAAGACTTGGGGCAAAACGATGATACTCTAAAGGCTTTTTCTCCGGATAATAATTTCTATTATATTCCCGGGCATACTATGAAGTTAAACTTCGGAAATGACCAAGCTGCCGAACATATCGAATATGGAGAATATCCGGCAAAGGCAACAGGTAATAATTGTTTCACTACAAATCCGAGTGTAAACGATTGGTACGAGACGGTCAAGCTTAATTACGGAGTAGATTATATGTCAGGAAGTGGTTGTCATTTCGATCCTCCACCTTCAACATGGAAAAAGATGCTTGACATACTATTGTTCTGGGCAAGTAAGGGTATCGATGGCTTCCGTTGTGATATGGCGGAAATGGTTCCGGTCGAATTTTGGGGATGGGCTATTCCTAAAGTGAAAGAGCAATTTGATATTTGTTTTATCGCGGAAGTTTATAATCCTGATGAATACAACAATTATATATGGAACGGTAAGTTCGATTTTTTGTATGATAAGGTTGGACTTTACGACACGCTTAAAGATGTTGTTTGTGGATATGCTCCGGCTACAAATATCACAAAATGTTGGCAGGCAGTTGAGGGCATACAGAATAATATGTTAAACTTCATGGAGAACCATGACGAACAACGCATCGCATCTGACTTCTTCGCAGGGAATGCAAAAGCAGGTATCCCGACGATGATTGCTTCGGCAATGATGAGCACAAACCCTGTGATGGTATATAGCGGGCAGGAACTCGGAGAGGCGGGCATGGACAATGAAGGGTTTAGTGGAACTGATGGTCGTACAACAATCTTTGACTATTGGAGCGTAGAGTCCTTACGCAATTGGGTGAACGATTTCAAATTTGACGGAGCCAAATTGAACGAAGAACAAAAGGAGTTACGCAAACAATATATGACATTGTTAAACATCGCAAAAGGAGAACCGGTTGTTACTTCCGGAAAGTTCTACGATTTAATGTATGTCAATGAAGGCAATCCCGACTTCGACAGTCATCGTCTATATACATTCATTCGTAAATACGAGAATGAAGTTTTGCTTGTTGTTATAAACTTCGACAATAAGGAACAGGCAGCATCAGTAAATATACCACAAGAGGTGTTTTCTGCACTTGGCTTTGATGATAATAAAGCGGCGACATTAAAAGACTTATTTACCGGAGAGGAATCAATAAGTACTCTAACAAAGTACAGTCCATTTAAGGTTGACATTCCTGCATATTCCGGAAAGGTTTTGAAATTTACTTACAAATAAGAACCAAATTAGGAAAGTTCTCCCATTATACTTAGGGCGTATTTGAAATAAGTTTGTAATTTTGCAGCAAAATTAATTTTATTCATTTCTAAAGAAAAATATTCTGAAACAATGAGTGCACAAACTCCTTTCTTGGTGTTTTCTGGGACTAATTCCCGCTATCTTGCAGAGAAAATCTGCTCAAGTCTTGGTTGTCCATTAGGGCAAATGAATATCCAACATTTTGCAGACGGTGAATTTTCCGTTTCATACGAGGAATCTATTCGTGGACGTGATGTATTCTTGGTACAATCCACATTCCCGAACTCTGACAATCTAATGGAATTGTTACTTATGATTGACGCGGCAAAGCGTGCTTCTGCTAATTCAATCGTTGCGGTTGTTCCATATTTCGGTTGGGCACGCCAAGATAGGAAAGACAAGCCACGTGTTTCTATTGGTGCAAAATTGATTGCTGACTTACTTATGACAGCAGGTATCAACAGACTTATCACAATGGACTTACACGCAGATCAGATTCAGGGATTCTTTAATACCCCAGTGGATCACCTATATGCATCTTCTGTATTTCTTGATTATATCAAGGATTCTCTTCCTTTGGAGAATCTATGTATTGCAACTCCTGATGTAGGAGGTACAAAACGCGCAAACAGCTATGCGAAACACTTAGGTGTTCCAATGGTTATTTGCCATAAGTCACGTCTTCGTGCAAACGAAATCGCAGAGATGCGTATAATCGGAGATGTAAACGGAATGGATGTGTTGTTGGTTGATGATATGGTAGACACAGCAGGCACTATCACAAAAGCTGCAGACCTTATGATGGAAAACGGAGCAAAGTCTGTAAGAGCTATCGCAAGTCACGCTGTAATGTCAGATCCTGCATCATCAAGAGTAGAACAGTCGTCATTGACAGAAATAATCTTTACTGATTCAATTCCATACTCAAAAAAGAGTGAGAAGGTAAAAATACGATCTGTCGCTGGCGTGTTTGCTGAGTCAATCCGTCGCGTGTGTAACAACGAATCAATAAGTAATTTGTACGTTATAAAATAAGATAGATAGCTTCGGCTTGTACATAAAAGATAGAATTTTCTATTGCTATATAATGAGGAAAGGATGGCTAATTAGCCATCCTTTTGTCAACCAACAAATAACGTCATTACTGCTTTTGTCTCACGACTACATAAGAAGTGAATCTATTTTTGGTCCTGTAGGGACCCATGAAGCTAGCCCAACGGCTTTAGCCTTGGGGTTTAATGTATCCCGCATATATTTTGCGCGCTGTAAGTACGCTGGAAACCTGTTTCCGGCGTACTTACAGCACGCATTCGTTTATTGTATGATGAGACCCAAGGCTAAAGCCATTGGGCTAGTATCAATCGTCCCTGTAGGACGAAAAGACATTCACTATTACCCAAATAGTGAATGCAATCATTGTCTTGTGACAAAGTAATGGCATGGTCGTGACAATGTATGGAAACGAGCGTGCCATTACGTTGTCACAAAGGGAGTATAATAGATTATGTGTAAAAGACCCCGGTATGGTGTCCAATAAAGTGTTCCTTTTTTGTGTCACTTTGGCGACCAACCCGATACGGGTTGCATTAAAATAACCGCCGTGATATGCGGAGAGAGCGCAGCGACCGTAGTCTTCCGGCGGATATCGTCTACACCACATCAACCAACCCGTGTACGGGTTGCACATGTGTGTCACAATCAAGATGCCCCTGTGCAACACCTACAGCGTTGAAAAAGGAAGGAGGACGTCAGCCGCCCGAAGACTACGTTCGCTACGCTCTCTCCGCATTTCGAGCGGTTAATATTATGCAACCCGTACCGGGTTGGACACAAAAAAGGGACAACAAACTGGACACCATACCATACTGGTTTCTTATATAGAAAAAGCAAGATTTTATCATCCTCTCGTTCTATTACAATGAAACGATCGTTTCAATACGACGAGATAAAATTACCTTTCACTATTTCATAAAAGTGAATATAGAGTCTTTAACTGAATGACATTGTACCACGGTACATGGTACAAATTGAACACCCTACTCGCAGGGGCGAGATTATCTGTTTCAGCCTCGCGCATCTCTCCGCCCGGGGGCAGGACACCTTACCATACTGGGTTGGTTGCTGTGTTCGTCATTCGCTGAAATACCACATGCTTCTATTTGCCTCCTTATTCCTCCATACGCAGGATGTTGACTGCTTGATGATAGTCTCGCTCGGTTTCGAGGTATCGCTCTACTGTGTCGTAGTATTCCGACAATTCCAATAAATAGTTGATTAGTGATAGCTGTCCCTGTTCGAATGCCTTGTCTAATAGTGCCTCGTTGTTGGATGTATGTAATATCTGTTTATAGTCCTCCAACATGGCCGACAACTTATTCGCCTTGTCGTATTGCGTGCGGAGCGTGATGTTGTATTGTTGTTCGGTGTCATGCTGTATTGATTGCATGGTGATTGTCTGTGCTTTGCGATGCCTCAGAGTGTTTTTGTTTTCCCATAGAGGGATAGACATTCCGAGCATTATGCCTTGTTGCGTTGTGCCTTGTATGCGCTCGCTGACATAGCCTGTGGTAATCTTTGGGAGGTTCATTGCTTTTGTCAACTGCTCCTGCTTGCGACTTAATTCTACCTCCTGACTTGCGGCTAATAGCATCGGATTGTTTGCTTTGGCTTCGGCAGACCATTCTTTAAAGTCTTTTGGCAAGAGATATTCTTCGTATCTATCGGCAGAGGCGGGTAGGGGCTGTTCGTTATTCATTCGCTTTAACTCCGCTTCCAATGTTGCGATATCTACCTTGTTTAGCTCCAAGTCTTTTTCGATTTTCAGCCGATTCAACTTTGTCTTGTTGTATTCGATAATATTAATCTCGCCTTTTTCGAAAAGGCTTTCATAGGATGTTGCCAACTTCTCGGCATACATCTTCCTTTTTGCTAATTCATCGTTAAGCCTATTGCGGTAGATTAGTTCCACGCAATATCCTCGTGCCTCAGACAATATCTCGCGCTCCTGCTGACGAAGAACGATATCGACTTGCCTGTTCATTCCTTTGCTTAATTGCGATTTGTAGCGATAGGCTGTGGGGAAGTCGAATTCCTGTGTGATACTTAGATCCTTTCTTGCTCCGATGTCAGCCGGACTGCCCCATAGATAACCCAACTCCACTTCAGGGTTAGATGGAGTAAGTCCCGTTTTATTCCCAATCTTTTCGGCTGCCGCACTCTCGCGCAAGGCGTTCAGCGTAACGTTGTTTTGCTTGATGCTTTGCAATATCTGTTCGATATTGCTTTGCGCTTGCGCCATAAAACCAAGGCAGGTAAGCAGGCATATATAATATACTTTCTTCATTGTTGTACTGTGTTAGTTGTTTCTTTTCGGTTTAGTATGCCATACATTATCGGAATGATGTACATATTCAGTAGGGTAGAGGTGAACAATCCTCCGAGTATCACTTTAGCCATCGGACTTTGTATCTCGTTACCTGGCAAGTCGCCTTGTATCGCCAATGGGATTAATGCCAGAGCCGAACAAAGTGCTGTCATCAATATCGGGTTGAGCCTGTCTAATGAGCCTTGAACGATACGTTGCGTCAAAGTATAATTCTGTTGTTGTAGGTCATTATAATGTGACATCAACAAGATACCATTGCGTGTAGCAATACCGAACAGCGAGATAAAGCCAATGATAGCCGGAATACTTATTTCGCCTGTGGTAAACAATACGGCATAGATGCCTCCGATTAGCGATAAAGGCAGATTGAGCAATACAACAGCCGAGTGCTTTGCATTGTGGAACTGTCCTTGCAGCAGCAAGAATATAGCTAGTATGGCAAACAGGGAAGCAATCAACAACGTACGAGATGCCGCTTGTTCACTCTCAAACTGACCGCCATATTCGATATGATAGCCTTCAGGCAGCTTGATGTTTTTGTCGATTGTACTTTGTATATCGTTTACTACTCCTCGCAGGTCGCGTCCTGCTACGTTTGCCGAGATAACAATCTTGCGTTGTACGTTCTCCCTGCTGATTGTGTTTGGTCCTGATGATGAGGTAATCTCAGCTATATAAGACAGAGGAATCTTTTGTCCGTCGGCATCAATGGTGATGTCTTTAATCTTCTCTGCCATATCCTTGTACTGGTCGGCTACCTTTACGGTTAGGTCGAAACGTTTTCCGTCCTCATATACTTGTGAAACCACTTCGCCTGATAGCATTACACTAACAGCTTCGGCAAACTCAGGTATTGTTATACCATATTTAGCCATTAACTCACGCTTCGGTTGAATCTTTAAAGTAGGGCGTTCTATTTGCTGTTCGATGGAGAGATCGGCAACGCCTTCGACACCATTGATCGCATTTTTAATACGGTTACCTACTACATACAGTTCGTTGAGGTCTGTTCCGAATAGTTTGACTGCGATGTTTGCCTTTGTTCCGGATAACATGTGGTCGAGACGATGGGAAATAGGTTGTCCTACCTCGACGCTAAGTCCCGGAATTGCTCCTAACTTATGACGAACTTCGGCGGTTAACTCCTCTTTAGACCGTCCGCTAAGGATGAACGGAGCCTCAAACTCAGACGTGTTTACTCCGAATGAATGTTCGTCTAATTCCGCGCGCCCTGTCTTACGACCGACAGTTTGTATCTCCGGAATACTCATTAACGCAAGTTCTGCCTGCATAGCCAGCTTGTCGGACTCTTCAAGAGAGATGCCGGGCATTGAGTTGGCAACAATCGTAAACGAGCCTTCGTTGAAAGGGGGCAGGAAGTTGCGCCCTAAGAAAAAGAACGTTACGATAGCCGAGACTAATAGAATGCCTGTAACTCCGAATACTTTCTTCTGATTCGTCAAAGCCCATTGCAGACTATGTTCGTACTTTTCTTTCAGCCATAAGACTAGTTTAGGCTCTCTCTCTTCCTTGTTGTTTGTCAGCAGATAACTACACAATACAGGAGTAACTGTTAATGCCACGACCGTAGACGCAAACGTTGCTGTTATAAAGGCAATGCCCAGCGGAATAAGCATACGTCCCTCCATTCCGCTAAGGAAAAATAAGGGAACAAAGCAAGCAATCATAATTAGTGTAGAGTTGAGGATAGGCATACGTACTTCTTTCGAAGCCTCAAAGACGACACTAAGTGTATCCATACGTTCGCTCTCCGACTTTTGTTTGTTCTCGCGCAATCGCTTGAATACATTTTCTACATCGATAATAGCATCATCTACAAGCGAACCTATCGCAATCGCCATACCTCCGAGACTCATTGTGTTAATAGTCAGTCCCATCATTTTGAGTGAGATGATAGATGCGAGTAAGGATAATGGTAATGCCATAAGCGAAATAAACGTTGTCCGTCCGTTCATAAGGAATAGGAATAGAACGATTACAACGAAGAACGCTCCTTCGTAAAGTGATTTCTGAACGTTGCGTATCGAACTGTTTATAAAGCGTTCCTGACGGAATATGTCGGTGCTTATCTTGATATCTGCCGGTAGACTTTTCCTAAGGTCTGCAATAGCAGTGTCGAGTTTGTCTGTCAGTTCGATTGTATTTGTGTTCGGTTGCTTTGTGATTGTCAGCAGTACGGAGTGGCGTCCTTTTTCAGAAGCCAAACCTAATCGAGGCTCTTTGACACCTATGCGTATGTCGGCAATATCACTTAGCAGAATAGGTATGTCGCCTTTTCGTGAGATAAGCGTTTTTCCCAGTTCTTCTGTATTGTTTGTTTGCAGTACACCACGAACGATGTATTCATTTCCATACTCATATATGATACCGCCTGAAACGTTTTGATTTATATTGCGTACAGCAGTCAATGTTTCATCAAGACTGATGCCGTAATGGCGCATTCGTCCCGGGTCAAGTAATAATTGGTACTCTTTAATATCTCCACCAATGACTGCGACTTGCGCCACTCCACCTGTTGATAGTAAGCGAGGACGGATTGTCCAATCGGCAATAGTACGCAAATCCAGTAAGGATGTTGTCGATGAGGATAGTCCGACAATCATAACCTCACCCATTACAGAAGCCTGTGGAGCTAATGTCGGCGCACCTACGTTACTCGGCAGCTCATCATCCAGAGTTGCTAACTTCTCTGTAATAGTCTGGCGAGCATTGTTTATATCCATTCCCCATTCAAATTCTACCCAGACGACAGAGAATCCCGTCGTAGAAGACGAACGCACACGGCGAACATTAGTCGCCCCGTTTACAACCGTTTCAATCGGGAAGCTGACCAACCGTTCTACCTCTTCGGCAGCCATTCCGTTTGCCTCCGTCATAACTACCACCGTAGGAGCATTCAAATCAGGAAATACGTCAATCTCCATCTGCTTAGCAGTGTATGTTCCACCAAGCAATAGCAGTAACGCTGCCACTAATACAATAACACGGTTGTTTAGTGAAAAGTGTATAATCTTATTCAGCATAATATACTCCTCCTACGTTAATGTTCGTGTCCGTGAGGGATAGAGGAAGAAGCGGCAGCAAGTTTGATATGATTTGCACCCTTGGTCACAACCCTATCGCCGGTCTTTAGCCCAGAGAGGATTTCGACCAATTCTCCATTTGATTCGCCGAGTTTAACCTCTTTACGTTGATAACCTTCTTCATCTAGCTGTGTGTAGATATAATATAAACCCAATGTTTCGGTCAATGCCGTAACAGGAATAGATATCACATGCTGGCGAGCTTTCCCAAGCAGAAAGACCTCTACGTATACTCCGGAAATAATATCACCCACATTATCAAACTCAAAGTTTATCGGTATATGGAATTGTTCATTTCCTGCAGACTTACCATAAGATAGTAAGCGCCCGTTCAAATCGGATAATTTATGTGTCTTATTGGTATAAGGCGTTTTGAAGTTTGCTGATGTGATTGATTTCAGTGAACTGAAATAACGTTCCGATACATCTGCGCGCAATTGTAGCTTTCTGTTCTGCGTAACGGTAAACAATGGTTGCCCTTCGGTAACATACTCGCCTTCGCTTACCAGACGACTTTTGATAAAACCGGAGATAGGAGAGACGATATCTGTTCCTTTATCCGTGAACCTCTTTGCCGAACCATCGTATGCGTTTTTTGCATTTTCGTAAGCGAGTTTGATTTCATTGTATTCCCTTTGAGAGATTAGTTTGTCATTTATTAAAGTATTCGCACGCTCGTACTCTTTTTCAGCAATCAGGAATGTTGCTTTCGCACGAGCGATAGGATCGCCATCTGTTAGTCCTTTGCCGGATATGGCGAGTAGTGATTCTCCGCTTCTTACTGACAATCCTTCGCTAATTGCCGAGCGGTAGAAGGATACGATTCCGTTACTTGTTGCAGGGACGGTCACTTCGTCGCCTGAAGCAGGGAGTATCTGCCCGCTGACTTTTATAACCTGACTAAATTCTGTTGGAGTAACAGTTGCAACCACTATGCCTGCAGCCTTTGCTTGGGTAGGGGTAAATATGATTTCCTCACCTTCCAAGCCTTCGTGCGAATGGCTGTGTCTTTCGTGTGAATGATTGTGTCCTTCGTGAGAGTGATCATGTTCACCATGTTTATGTGTATGCCCTTCGTTTGAATGATCATGCCCATCATGCGAATGTTCATGTTGACTATGTCTGTGTTCTGAATGATTGTGTTTGTCTGCGGAATTACATCCCCAAAGAAATGTGAGGAAGCATAGTCCATAAATGACTTTCTTTTTCATGAGATAAATCTGTTTTAATATGATACTACAAAGTAAGCGTCTTCACAATGCAACTTACTTGCAAAGTAAAGAGAGGAAAGAACGTTTGCTTAACAATAAGACATAGGAGGTGCGCGCAGACTGTTGATAGAGCCTGCGTAAACAGATTTGTAGTGTATTAGATAGGGTATCCCCCGATATTGAAAGGCGGCTTCCGAGAGATTAATCTCCATACAAGCTAAAAGGTCAATAGCAGTATTGGCGAAAGACGCTTCGATTGAAAAGTCATTGTTTTGGTTCTCGTTAATCTCCGGACGAATAACGAAGTCATTCATATTGCAATCCTCAGGAGAACTGTGGTCGTGCTCGTGAGTGCAATCATCGTGAGAACTGTCATGGTCATGATGTAGCTGTGTATGCATAAAGCATACTTTACCATCGTGATGCACGTGTGGCACAAAGCTATGCGCCAGCAAAACTATGCTAACGATAATGTAACAACTATATATGATAGCTTTCTTGATATCCATGCTTCTCTATACCTCTGAAATACAAATGTAAAGAATTCTTTTGTTTAACGTCATTGCTATAGATATTAAAAACAAATGACTCTATTAAGAGAACTCAAAATCGTCTAATTCAGCTTTTATCTCTTCAAAGTAAATTGTTTCATTTGTAGTTTCTGTAGCATTATTATCCATTCTCCTTTCTTCCCAATATAGGCTTTCCCTGTCTCCTAAATGCTCTTGAGCTTTGCAAAGACTGATAAACCATTCTTTCGAGTCCTTCCCATTAAGATTTTCAGGAGTTAAATAACCTTCTTTTTCTGACTTTTTAACCACCTCTGCTATTTCATGTATCTTGAAACCTAAATAACGATATACATTCATGATGTCCATTTTCTCATATATGTTTGATTTGATGTGATCTTTGGAACTAACACCTCGTTTAAATAATTTATTACATCTCGCCTCTTGGTTCTCTGGATTGTACACAAGTTCTGCAATCTCCTTTACTATTCTCAAGTATCCTATCCTAAGATTCTTGAATGATTCTTTATTTCTTTTATGATTGTTATTGCCTTTATTGTGCTTACGATAAGAATACACAGGCTCTCCAACTGCAGTGACTTTTATATCATCTAATAGAAAAACCAAATAGTCCATGAAATCTTCAAATGCAGTTAGCTTTTCAAATTCAGACTCTTTGATTTCTTTTGTAATATTATTTAATTTATTGAGTAATTTTGCTCTATATATTTTAGTCCAACTAATAGTACTAGCAAAATGCCATAATGACTTCTCCTTCTGAGTAATGGCTTTACTACATTGGCTTAATTTTCTAACTAATGTATTATGCATACGCCCATTTTCGATAACGATATTTCCATCTTTTTGACTATTGATGTTAAAAGCAGTAAGGCATAAATTTGCATTTAGGCTATTCATCCTATATACAACTTCTGATATTGCATTATTACGGCAGAAGAAATCATCGTCATTAAGGAATATAATTATGTCATCGTCATCGGTAATATCTAATATTTGATTACGGATACTTCTTGAGGATTGAGCTATACCTGTTTCTTTCTCAAAACAATATTGTATATATAATTTATTAATATATTCTGTTGATAGTTCTTTAACCATTGAGTCTACCTTATCGCAATAGATTTCCCCTAGCAGCAAAATATTCATATGATAATAATCTTGATCTCCTACAGATCTAATAGCGTTGTTGAGATACCCCAACTGGTAGTTTATGATGTCTTCTTTCGATTTATCCTGTAAATTGGGTCTATGGGTTCTTATAAGAATATAAACTTGTTGTATCCCTGTCTTTTTTATATTTTTTGAAACATCCAAATCTAGTGCCTCTTTTTTTATATCAAGTGTCATAATAGCTCTTTTCGCATATACCGAACTTAATTTATAAGAAAGAGCGGCACTAAAGAAAAAACTTAATGTCAGGAGGTGTTTTTTGTTATAGAGAAGATTTTGCCCCCAATTATTTATATCATTTGTTCCTGTTAGAAGTATTCCAGTTATACTTATCGTTGTCAAGATAATTGATGAGATATAAAGACCTTGGAATAGTTCACTGAAATGAAAGTATTCGTTTATATTGAGAGTCGTTCCCTTTAATTCCATACTTAGCTTTATATGCTCCATTATTTTTGATGGATTTTTTGATATCTTGATCCACTTGGGAACATTAAGCAAGTCTCGTCTTTTTAGAGTATGGCTCCAAGCATCGGGTGTAAACCTGAAGAACAGCCAATAATAGAGTTTATACCCTAATCTTTTAATATGATTTGGTATCCCTTTCTGCTGTTGTTTTTTTCTTCGTTGATATATCTCAGATAAGAAAGAATTAGTGAACATTTTGTTAATTCCTTGTATTATTATTCCAGTAAAATAGAAGAACAGGAGAAATAGCACGACAAAAGGAAAGCCATTAACACTATCTGACTGTAAAAAACTATTATTTAAGATTTTTATCAAAGAAATGTCTGAATATACACAATATATTAGGATAAGGCTGACTGTGAAAAAGAAGCCTATAAGCATATAACGAATTATGTCTGATATATTGAATTTATTCTCCATAATGGTCTAATTCTCTTTATTTAGTACAATGAATTTATCCACAATTTCATTGTATTGCAGATTCAGGTTTTTGAGTAATTTGTGACGATCTCTGATCATCTTTTCTGGTACAAATCGTAATCGTTTTTTACTACGCTCTATTGCTGTCTTTAAGTCTATATCTATAAACTGTATCTCTGTTTTATACCCCATCCCCTTTATTATCTTATAGAGTTCTATATGTTCAAGAAAGGCATTGCTGTGGTCAAATAATATTGGGTAACGGTTTATTAACCCATCTCTCAAAAGTTTGTATCCTAAATATCTGGCGGGTAATTCCCATTTGGTGAAAGCACATTCTGCTCCTAATTTTTGGCAATCTGATTTGTAAAATGAAATGTTCTCCATTATCTCGTCAAATGATACATATAACAATTCTGAATTTCTTGATAGAATTTGTTTTGCAAGAGTTGTTTTCCCAGAACCAGGTATTCCTGATATATTTATAAGATAAGGAGATGCCGATTGTTGAAGTTTTTCTGTTTTTGTTTTCAGGAGGCTCTTAAATTCGCTTATTACTTGTTTTTGAAGTGTTGTGTCGATTATTATATCACATAGCGATTTCCCCTTTAATATTTTGTCAACCAACCTGTCGAATCTTATCTCATAATCTTTCATCTTTTGGATATTTTTCTTGTGTGCAATCAAAGATATAAATTTATTTATATTGAACATTGATCCTGTCTTTATTCTATAATTGATGTTGAATGTACTTGTTTTAATGATAAGGCATTGGTTTATGAAAAGAAAAATGAGACTGCTCCCCAAAAAGTGAGAACAGTCCCATTCTAATCATATTAGTTTCTTGTTATCCTAGGAATCCTAACAATACACCAGCAACAACGGCACTACCGATTGTACTTGCTACCGTAGGTCCCATTGCGTGCATTAATAAGTGATTGGTTGAATCATATCTTAATCCCATCATCTGTGATACGCGAGCAGAGTCAGGCAACGCCGAAACCCCTGCGCTACCGATAAGCGGATTAATCTTATTACCGTCTTTAAGGAATATGTTAAGGATCTTAACGAAGATGATACCACTCGCTGTAGCTACAACGAATGAAACCGCACCAATTGCAAAGATGAACAATGATGTTGGTGTAAGGAAGGTATCTGCTTGTGTAGAAGCACCCATCGTTAAACCAATCAGGATTGTAAGAATATCTGTCATCGGACCGCTTGCCGTTACAGCCAAACGTTTCGTTACACCACATTCCTTTATTAAGTTACCAAAGAACAACATACCCAACAAAGGAAGACCTGCAGGTACGAACACGCAAGTAAGTAACAAACCAACGATCGGGAAGATTGTTTTTTCTGTTTGTGATACTGCACGTGGAGGACGCATTCTGATAACACGCTCTTTGCTGTTTGTCAATAATCTCATGATAGGAGGCTGAATAACCGGAACCAACGCCATATATGAGTATGCCGAGATTGCAATAGCACCCATAAGCTCGGGAGCCAATCTTGACGACAAGAATATGGATGTAGGTCCATCAGCACTACCGATAATACCGATAGCACCAGCCTCTGCACCAGTATAACCGAATTGTAGAGAAAGCATATAAGCGGCGAAGATGCCCAACTGAGCAGCGATACCGATAAGGAATAGCTTAGGGTTTGATATTACTGCCGAGAAATCAATCATAGCCCCCAATCCAAGGAATATCATAGGCGGATAAATCCCTTTCAACAGACCGAAGTGCAAGTAGTTAAGTAATGAACCATCTTCGTAAATTCCGACCTGAGTTCCAGGAAAGAAAGGAATATTACCTAATAGAATCCCGAATCCGATTGGAACTAATAACATTGGCTCTAAGTCTTTAGCAATACCGAGATAAAGAAATAATAGCCCCACACAGAGCATCACTGCGTGACCCCATGTGGCATTGGCAAACCCTGTGAATGCAATAAATTCATTCAGGTTGCTTATTAAAAAATCAAACATTCCAACTTCCATCACTTACTATTTGATTGTTATTAAAACGTCTCCTTCCAATACTGAATCTCCTTTGTGGAAGTTAACTTTTTCAACTATACCGTCTCTGTCTGATTCGATGTTGTTTTCCATTTTCATTGCTTCAAGTAGGAGAACTAGTTGACCTGCTTTTATAGTATCTCCTTCTTTTACTTTCATATCAAGGATTACTCCCGGTAGTGGCGATTTTAATGGATAGGCAGTGCCTGTAGAAGGAGCAGCTTGTTTAATAACAGGCACCTCTGATTGCATTTCTGCTTTTTGAAGTCCTTTGTTTACTACTCTTGTTGGGTTTGTTGCAATACCTTCTACTTCTACCTCGTAAGGTGTATCGTTTACAGTCAAGCTAGCAACATTGCCCTCTATGCTATTTATTTCTACAGAGTATTCAGTTCCGCGAACCTTTATTTTATATTTTTTCATTTTTACTTCTTATTTAGTGGTTGTCTTAATCCGTAAATTTTGGAGCTCCAAGGAGAGTATACCTTTGCTGCACGATTGATAGTAAGGACTGTTTCCTCAATATCATGCAAATCCTGAGAGTATTGGTAGATCGCTATTGCGATAGCAGCCAATTCTCCATCAGTCATAACGCCAGGTTTAACATTTACCTTGATTCCCGCAGGAGCAGCATTGTTTTCGGGGGCACTTGCTTTCTTTTGTCTCTTCTGTGTAAGGCGTACTTGAAACCGTCCAAGATAAAGAAAGATGAAATATAATACTGTTAGATTTACTGCAACAACAGCGACAGCTGTAATTGTAATAACAATACCGGTAGGGTCTGCTTCACGGAATATCTCTCCGCGAGATTTCATTTCTACTGTATTGTTTGATGCTCCCAAAGTAATAGCCGGAAGATTCATTAAGACTTCTGTTCCATCTTGTGCTTTAGACCAGCCAAAACTTACGTCCGCCTTCATATCGGCAGGGTTAAAGTCTAAGCGATCAAGAAGTTGCATTTCAGGTCCATAGATTTCTATGAAATTGGTGTTGTCTAACTTGAAATTCGTATAGAATGTTCCTTTGTTATTATCACCACCAGCATAGAATATCATATAGCTTCTGGAAGGTAAGACTGTCTGAGGATTTCTTGGGATGCGGTACTCTTGTCCGTTTACCTTGAAAACACATCCGCCGACGTCTACTTTCCCATATCCTTCATTATAAAGTTCAATCCAACTGACATTACGTCCGAAGTCATCCTTCAATCCATCATTATTTATGACTTGGATTTCATTGATTCGGACGGAGTTCAAGGATTGTCCCAATAGCTCTGATGTTGAGACGATGCTGAAGATCATCAACAGGGCTATTTTGATTGACAATAATTGTTTCATATTCTCCTTTTTTATAATGGGATATTACTATGTTTCTTCGCAGGATTTGATAATTTCTTTGTTGCCAAAGATTGTAAAGAGCGAATAATACGGAATCTTGTATTGCGAGGTTCAATGACATCATCAATATAACCGTATGTAGCTGCTTCGTAAGGATTAGCGAATGCTTTTTTGTATTCTTCTTCTTTTTCAGCGATAAAGGCTGCTCTCTTTTCAGGATCCTCAATTGCTTTGATCTCTTTTGCATAAAGCACTTCGATCGCACCGGAAGGTCCCATAACAGCAATCTCACCAGAAGGCCATGAATAGTTAATGTCGCCACGTAGGTGTTTAGAACTCATTACACAATAAGCACCACCATAAGATTTGCGAAGTATAATAGTAACTTTAGGAACTGTCGCTTCACCATAAGCGAACAATAGCTTAGCTCCATGAATAATAATACCACCATACTCTTGAGTCGTACCAGGAAGGAATCCAGGAACATCCACCAATGTTACAAGAGGGATGTTGAATGCATCACAGAAGCGAACGAAGCGAGCTGCTTTACGAGAAGCATTTATGTCTAATACACCAGCAAGAAATTTAGGTTGGTTAGCGATAATACCTACACTTTGTCCATTAAAACGAGCGAAACAAGTAATAATGTTTTGTGCATATAATTTCTGAACCTCTAAGAATTCTCCATTATCCACAATTGCTTCAATAACCTTAGTTACATCATAAGGTTTATTTGGATTGTCAGGAATGATTTCATTCAATGAATCTTCCAGACGGTCGATTCTGTCTGTACAAACAGCTAGAGGAGATTCCTCTAAATTGTTTTGTGGCAAATAGCTTAACAATTTGCGAATCATTAAAAGTCCTTCTTCTTCTGTTTCTGCAACGAAGTGAGATACGCCGGATTTGCTTGCGTGAACTTTTGCTCCACCTAATTGCTCTTGAGTTACATTTTCACCTGTTACTGTTTTTACTACCTTAGGACCAGTCACAAACATATAGCTTGTGTTTTCAGTCATAATTGTAAAGTCTGTCAATGCAGGAGAGTAAACAGCACCACCAGCACAAGGCCCGAAGATACCTGAGATTTGAGGAATGACACCTGAGGCTAAAATGTTACGTTGGAATATTTCAGAATATCCGGCTAATGCATTAACACTTTCCTGAATACGAGCACCACCAGAGTCGTTCAATCCGATCATCGGAGCACCCATCTTCATTGCTTGGTCCATTACTTTGCAAATCTTCAATGCATGTGCTTCAGATAAAGCTCCGCCGAAAACAGTAAAGTCCTGTGCATATATATAAACAAGGCGACCGTCGATTGTTCCATATCCGGTAACAACCCCATCGCCTAAGAACTTAGTTTTGTCGATGTCGAAGTTTGAACAACGATGCTGAACAAACATATCGAACTCTTCGAAACTATTTTCGTCAAGTAACATTGCGATACGTTCGCGAGCTGTGTACTTGCCTTTTTCATGTTGGGCATCGATTCTTTTTTCGCCTCCGCCCAAACGTGCCTTTTCACGGAGAGAGATTAATTCTCTCACTTTTTCTTGCTGATTGCTCATTAAAGACTAATTTTTATGGTTAAAACGATTCTTTATTTATCTCCCGGCATGCAAAGTTCAGTTAAGACACTGCACGTTGATTTTGGGTGTAAGAAGGCAATCTTTAGACCTTCTGCGCCATTTCTTGGTGCTTTGTCGATTAATTGAACGCCCTTAGCCGATGCTTCATCCAATGCTTCCTGTACATCAGGTACAGCAAATGCGATGTGGTGAACACCTTCGCCTTTCTTTTCAATAAATTTGGCAATAGTGCTGTCTTCGCTTGTCGGTTCAAGTAGTTCTATTTTCGTTTGTCCGACTTTGAAGAATGCAGTTTTTACCTTTTGATCTTCTACAACTTCGATGCTGTAGCATTTTAACCCTAAAACTCCTTCGTAATAAGGTAGTGACTCCTCGATGCTTTTTACAGCAATACCGAGGTGTTCAATGTGAGTGAGATTCATATTCTTTTAACGTTTTTGTTATATATTATGGCAAAAGTACATTCTTTTTTTTAGCTCAATAATGAATTGCTTCTAAAATGCAAAAGGCTGTTATATAACATAAAAAAGCCTTTTGAATTCTTCAATTGCCTTGTGTTAATATTTGATATGCCTTGTGTGTGAAAAGATTGAGAAAAAAGCGAAAAAGAGCAACTTGATTAATCTTCAATAAATTAGGAAGTGTTTGTCCGGAAATAGAAATATATCGAATGAGGTACAAATAGAAACAAATAAGGATACTGTTGTCCATAATAGTGTGCAGACTCGCAATAATGATGATATAACCATTTGTAGTCTTGAAAAAGATATTTGCTGTAATGTTAAAATATTGTATCTTCGCAGCCATCTTAAAAACAAATATCAATACCTAGATTATTATGTATAATCATAAGTTGACTCTTCTTTTCTTGAAAAGAGGAGTTTTTGTTTACTTGTTTATCTTATTACAAAATTCATTTGTAATAGCCCAGAACTCAGAAAGAAATGTCCTTCAATATGCTCAGGATGTAATGCAAACGGTTGTTGAACAAAAGCGCTTTGTTGAGCATTTTCTTGATATGGATGCAGCATCCCAAAATGCACATACTCTGCCTATTGGCTTTCATAGAACATTTGGTAATACTTCTTTTACAATAGCTATATCCAATATAAGCTTCGGTAGTCAATACGGAGAAGCGACTTTGTATGTTGACATGCCTGTGCCTCAGGAAAATAGACGGTTGATGTTTGGGGCTACCGGTGTGAAAATATCGTATGATGGTGATCTGATAGGTGATGTTAAATTGTCTTTATTAAGTGATGTATCTATTTCTATGGGTAGTATGGGTAGCTTAATAATTAAAGGAGGGACGATGAATAAGTCTACAGGAACAGCATCATCGTCAACTTATCTATCTTTGGAATGTAATGGCGATTTTAAAGAATTATCAATAGATGCCGATTTTATATTAAACCCAAATACCTTTGTTTCAGCTCTTGATAAGAAATCGGAGGTAGTAACTTCTTTCCAGACAACTATTCATAATTGGAACGATTTATTGGTTCAGGTTTCATTTCCTCCATTTGAAATAAAGGGAGCTGACGGTTTTGAATTTTCATTGTCGGAGGCCACACTGGACTTGAGTGATATACGGAATTCAGATTCATTTTTTCCTGATCCAGAATACTTCAGCCGTTATTTTACATTACCCAACCGTTCTTTATGGAGAGGAATATATGTTAAAAACTTCAATGTGTCCTTTCCCTCTTGCTTCAAAAATAAAAACTCAACAGAAAGGATAACAATTCAAGCGAATCGTTTATTGATTGATGAAAATGGTATAACTGGAGATGTTTTAGGTAAAAATATATTGCCGATAGAGTCGGGGGATGCCTCTGGTTGGGCTTTTTCTGTGACAGATTTTCAGTTGTCATTGATTGCAAATAACATTAAGGCTTTTGGTTTTAGAGGTCAATTGGGCGTTCCTCTTTCCGACACTCCGGAACTATTGGACTATGAGGCTTATGTGTCAGGCGATGAATATCTTTTTAAAGCAGTCTTGACTGAGTCAATGGATTTTTCATTATTCGGAACAAGTAAATTACACTTGGATCCGACTTCTTATGTTCAGATGCAATTGAAAAACGGGAACTTCTGTCCACGAGTGGTTATGAATGGAACAATGGCTATGGATACTCTCGGGTTGAAGATTGAAGAGATAACATTTAAAAAATTAACAATAGCAACCGAAGCTCCGTTTTTTTCTGTTGAATCCATGGGGTATGGGGGAGAGGTTCTGTTGTATAACTTCCCGATTACGATAAGCGATATTGATTTTCAGGCTAATGACCGTAAAGCCTCATTGGCTTTTGATCTTAAGATCAACCTTATGAAAGAACAGCTTGCCGCTAGCTCTAGACTGGAATTACATTCAGAGCGCATAAACAACCAATGGCACTCGAAAGGCTTGCAGCTTGATGCGATCATACTTGACAATGTATCATTAGCTGGCTTTAGCCTAGATGGTGAAATCCGAATGGCCGAGAATCATCCTGTCTATGGCAACTACTTTGGTGGGGATATTACAGCTACATTTGATGCTCTATCTAATGATTTGACCGTTCGTGTGGCTTCCGTCTTCGGACGCAAAGATTTCCGCTACTGGTTTGTGGAAGGAGCGGCCACTTTTGGAGAAGTAGGTATTCCGGTTGGTCCGGTTGCTTTAAATGGCTTTACAGGTGGAGCTTATTATAGAATGTCGGCAACCGGACAGAAAGGGCTATCCGCATATGTCCCTGACGAGAGTTGTTCTCTGGGTGTAAAGGCCGGTGTGTCCTATTCTATCGGAGGAATAAATACAGTCAGTGGAAAAGCGTTGTATGAAATGAATTTTCTTTCGGGCGGAGGGGTTAAGAATATATATTTTTATGGAACAGCTGAATTTATGTCGAATACCACATTCTCTGATCTTGGACTGGACAAGTTGGATGATATGTATAAAACGGCCCAAGGGAAAAGTAAGGATTTGAGCCAGAGTTTTACCGAAAAATTTCCTTCAGAGCTTCCCGGGTCTGAGGCTGCGAAACAGTTACTTCCAGAAGTTGAACTATCGGGAAATATAGGAGCCTATCTCTCGATGAAATATGATTTCCCATCTAAAACGTTTGATGCCGATTTTAGCTTGATGGTTGATGTTGGAGGTGTATTGAAAGGGACTGGACAGAACAACGAAGCCGGTTGGGCAAAACTTTATTGTTCTCCCCAAACCTGGTATATCCATGCTGGAACCCCAAGTAATCCAGTAGGCCTTCAGTTAGGATTAGGTCCGTTATCAATAAAGACCGACTCTTATTTTATGTTGGGAAGCAAGTTGGAAAACCCGATTGCCCCTCCTCAGAATGTACTGAATATACTGGGCATTTCCGAGGTTGAGGCTGACTATATGAAACACCCTTCGGTGATGGAGAGCGGCAAAGGAGTCGGCTTTGGTTCTCGCTTTGCGTTTGATACTGGAGATCTTACCTTCCTGATTCTCTATGCCAACTTTAAAACGCATAACGGATTTGATATCATGTTGCGTGATATGAGCAATTATGTCTGTGAAGGGAGCAATTCCCCAATTGGTATAAACGGTTGGTATGCAAACGGACAGTGTTATGCTTCCTTGTCTGGAGAACTGGGCGTGAATGTTAAATTACTTCTCGTAAACAGACGCTTTACAGTAATAAAAGGTGCCGCCGCCGCCCTGTTGCAGGCACGGTTACCGAATCCTACATGGATTGGAGGATATATGGGAGTCCGGCTGAACATATTAGGCGGAATGATTAACGCTAATATGAAAATGAAATTTAGTTTTGGGGATGACTGTAAACTTGTTAGCATCAATGGAGATTCCTCTCCCATAGAATTCCCTTTAATCGCTGATTTGAATCCGGTAGATGGTTCTTCTAATGTTGATATTTTTCAATCTCCGCAAGCAACCTTTAATATGGGAATGGGTGAATCATTCGATATTGAGGATTCGGATGGGGTTAAAACCTATCGGATTATGTTAGACGACTTTTATGTTATGGACAATTCCAACAAAAGACTGAAAGGAGAGATCGATTGGAATCGTGATTATACCGCAGCGACATTTAGACAGGAAGAGGTTTTTCCTCCTCATAAAGACCTAACGGCTTTTGTTTCTGTTACCTTTGAAGAAAGAATAAATGGACGTTGGCAGAAAGTAACTCAAAACGGGAAAGAAGCGAAAGAATCCAGACGTGTTTCCTTTAAGACAGGAGAGGCGCCAAATTATATACCTCTTCATAATATACTCTATTGCTATCCGGTAGTTGATCAAAAGAATTTCTATTTGCGGGAATCCGGCAACGGCTATGTGAAATTACGGATGGGACAGCCTTATTTGTTTCCTGCTAATTTCCAATATGAAGCCATTGCTACCACAGAGTCAGGGCAACAGCAAAAAGCCGTATTCAGATATAATGCGAGTTCCGCCCAGATAGATTATATGATTCCAGACCTTAGAACTGTCACCAACTATACGCTGACCTTTGTTGCATCTTCTCAAGCTGGTCAGCAAGGCTCGGCAGATGTTATTAAAACAAGCCGGACAATTGAGGATGCCACAGGAGAAAGCTACTCCATTGATTTCACTCAACAGGCCGCTCAGAAAATTATTCAGGATGGTAGTCTGAAAATTCTGGAATATAACTTCAGAAGTAGTCGCTATAATACCTTTGCTGAGAAGTTGTCCTCTCTTCGGTTTGACTATTCGGTATTGCGAATTAACTCGGATGTGGTAGCTCCTGTACTAAAGGTTAACAATTATGAGCTGTTTGATCTTGTCGAGTTGGAGGGTTCTTCTTTCTCTCGAGGAAAAGCGTTAGTTCAAGTCGAAGCATTGTTTGATGATTTATACTATAAGGAAGATATTGCTCCATTGATCTATAACAACTATCCGGTCAACGGATTGACAATAACCGGACGGGATGTAGCAATATATGGCATTCCTCCTAGATATGGGTTCACCTTATATAATGGTTATATCGCATTTTTGAAGGCAAACCAGTATGATGGTATTTTATCAAATATGTTTCCTTATGTCTATGCTCTACCTCATTACTATTACCTAGATTATTTTGAATTAAGAAACAAGGCGGCCAACTACCAACCGGATAAACCGAAAGACCCTTTGTTAAAGCGTCTTTTAGAGAGCCAGTTTTTATTTATCCGTCAGGGATATTATAAAAGTCGCTTCCGGTATGTTCTGCCTGATGGAAAATCGGGTACTGTACAAGACATCAATTATTATAATGAAATAGATTGGAGAAAATAATGAAAAAAAGAGCCTTTTATCGTTTTGTAACTTACATATTACCTTGTCTGCTTTTTTTGTTTCTGTCAAAAGACTTATTTGCACAGACGACCGACCCTCAAAATCTAAGCGCAAAGGCTTTTGTAACTGATGAAGGCACAATAAAATTGCGTTGGGCACCCGCTAATCCAAGGTCCTGGATAGAAGGGAAACAGTATGGCTACCGGATTGAGCGGTATACGCTAATGATTGATAATTCATTGCAGGATTATCCTTATAAGCAGGAGGTCGAATCGGACTTTAAGCCGAAGCCTTTGGATGAATGGATGGATCTGATTGAGAAATCTGATTATGCAGCTGTGATCGCTCAAGCTTTTTATGGGGAGGATTTTGAGTTGACCACCTCTAATAATGATCTCGGATCAATTATAAATCAGGCTAATGAACTGGAGCAGCGTTTTTCAACATCTTTGTTTGTCGCAGATCTGGATTATGAAGCAGCAAAAATGGCAGGTTGGGCGTGGACTGACAATGACGCTAAAAACAATGAGAAGTATTTATACCGGATATTTCTGAATAGACCGGAGCCGATGGAAGGAGATACAAGTGCTGTTTTTATAGGACTTGAAGACCGAATGGAACTTCCAGAACCGATTGGTTTGACTGCACTATTTGGAGACCGCTCTGTTTTACTGTCATGGAACTATCTTTTTCAGTCGAATATTTATCCGGCCTACCATATTGAAAAGAAGTCTTCCATTGACACAACTTTCCGAAGAATAACAGAGATTCCAGTTACGATTCTAGTGGAAGATATGAATGAAATATTTTACACAGATTCTTTAGCGAACAATGAAGACGATTATACTTACCGTGTGGTAGGAGTTACTTGCTTTGGACAGGAAGGTCCTTCATCCGAGGAGGTAACCGGGAGAGGCAAGAAAATGGTTATATGCGTCCCACGTATTTCAGGAGGAGAATTTATTTCGGATGATGATGCACATCTTTTTTGGGAATTTGATTGCGAAGACGTTGACTTTATTCAGAGATTTCAGATAGCCAGGTCTGATACTCCTGATGGGATATTTCATATTTTGGTGGATAGCGTCCCTGTTTACGAACGAAAACAAACAGTCCGGTTAGTGGAAAACAGAAACTATTTAAAGATACAATCTATTCATAAAGACAGTACAATAAAAGAATCTTACCCTTTTCTTTTACAAAAGATAGATTCCATTCCTCCAGAAGTTCCTACTGGATTAAACGTTTTTGTTGATTCGACAGGAGTCGCTCATTTGAGCTGGGAGATGAATCAGGAACTGGATTTAAGAGGGTATCGTATTTTACGCTCATTTACTCCTGATGGAGAAAAAACGGCTATAAGTTCCGGATTCATTCCAGATAATGTCTATCGTGATTCATTATCATTTTCATTGGGTAATACTCACGTGTACTATGCATTGACTGCTCTTGATATTAGATATAACGAATCTTTACCTTCTAAGACAGTTGTCGTTGATAAGCCAACATTGGCGACTCCTGACGAACCAGTAATCCAGGGTTACCAAGTCTCTGATAATTTGGTTGAGATCAACTGGCTGACAGATAAGAAGAGAGAGGATGTGTATTATTCCTTGTTGCGCTATTCGATGGAGGATATACATCAATGTGATACTGTTTATACAGGCGACAATAAAACTATTTCTTTTGTTGATAAACCAGCAATGTCCGGAAAATATCAATACGTTGTGGTTGCTACTGACCTACAAGGAAAAAAATCCGTATCCCCTCAACGAATAACGGTTGAGATTTCTTCTTCTGAGGATGTTAACTCTGTTTCGCGTTTCTCTTATTATGCAGACCGGGATAGGAATTACATAGAACTCTCCTGGAGAAGGCAAGCAAAAGCCCGCCTGTATCGAATTTACCGTTCGGAAGATGACGCTCCTATGGAATTATGGAAAGAAACCGATGAGTTAACAACTAGTATTGTAGATGAATTAGTATTTCCTGGCACACTATATACCTATACAATTTTGTATTTAACAACTGAAAACAAAATGTCAAAACCTAGAACCGTTTCGATTAATTATTAAAACTTATTTGGCAAACATGAGGTACTTTACATTCTTATTCTTCTGTCTCCTGCTTAATAATGTGAATCTTGTCGCTTTTCAACCGGCACGTTACACGGTTAAAATCTCTGCTTCTATTCAAGGGGAAGCTACTTGTGGTAATGTTAATCATTATAAACTAAATCTTTATTATACAGGAAATAATACACCTGTAGAAGTACATGAAACAAATTTAGGGCAGGGCAGCCATGTGCGAACCGATAGTCATACTTGGGAATATAACGCTTCACAAAGTATATCATATAATTTGGAAGGGAGAAGACGACGAAATTCATTAACTGGTTGTATTGATGCAACAAGTCACCCTCCAACAGCGATTACACAGATTAGTATGAGCAATGCAATAACCCGCACGGTACAAGGTAGTGTTCCTAATTGGAGTGGTACAGGAGTGACAATAGACATAATTCCTAAATTAATTGAAATAAAATCAAGCGGATTAGCTTATCCTTCGGGAGTTACAAACTGGAATAATGCTTTCCCCGTTGACGATCCAATACGTCTCTCTGTTACGCCTGGTTTCCCGAGTGTTGTTTATAACTGGCAATATTCGTTAAATGGAGGATCAACCTGGGTTGATATGTCATCATCCTATAACGGAAAAGATGCTATCGACATATGTGGGAAAGATTTATTTGGAGCAGAAGCAATGGAAAATGTCAGTAAATATGAGAATATCTCTTTTCGTATTAGGCCTCCTGAAGTTCTATCTTATAAAACGGATTGTCAGATTATTGTGTTAGACATGGTTCCTTCAGCTCCTAATATTAAAAGCCTGACACCAATAAGTCCGAAATGCTTTGATGCTTTAGATGGAGCTATAACTGTTCACTTGGATCGTAAACTTATGATAGGAGAACGGTTGACTTTTTTCGTTGACGATCTGCTACATAACGATATTTTATTTGATTCATCTTCGGATTCAGCCAGACTGTTGAATCTTCCTCCTAGAGAAAGAGAATATGAGGTAAGTTTAATGGGATACTATAAGCAGGCTAATTATGAACACACAACTTATACGGATGGAGAAAAACACAAGGCGAAAACAACCATCATACCCCCTGCGCCGGTTGATTTCAGTGTGCCTTCCGGAGGGGTAACACATGTATTGTGTTATGGGAATAATACAGGTTCAATTACTGTTAACGCTTCAGGAGGAACCGCTCCGTATACATTAGAGTGGAGACGAAGAGGGGAAACTGCTTACCGTTCTCTTGGTCCTTTTAATTCGACCGTTAGATTGCAAAATCTGAACGCAGGTGAATATGAGTTTTATGTAAAGGATAAAAATGACTGTTACACAAAGAATGCTTATGGTTCACCTATTACCCAAACAATTCCGATCAATGAACCGTCATCTGGAATTGAGATAAGTACGTTCAGAACCCAAAGCCCAAGCGGATATGGATTGAGTAATGGTTCGATTACAGTCGAGGTTATAGGCGGATTTTCCTCCGGAGGGTTGTACTCCTCTTGTACATGGACAAATAAAGGAACGGGAGCAACGATTTATTCCAGTAATGAAGTGGTAAATGGTAGATACCGTTCCACAATAGAAAATATTCCGGCAGGAGTATATACTGTTGTTGTTCGGGACCAGAGTGGTTGTGACCGTACAGCCGATATAAATCTTACGCAGCCCGCTTTGTTTACAGCAGCGATGTCAGTAACAAAAGCAATTACCTGTAATGGGGATGCCGATGGTACATTAACAATCTCCGCTCAAGGGGGAGTTGGTAGTGTGTCTTCTTATAGGTGGTATAAAAGAGAAAATGGCAGTTTTGTGAGCTTAAACCTATATTCACAATCTATATCCCAGCTCTCTTCAGGAGAGTATCGGGTGGAACTGGAAGACAGCAGTACACCAGTAAACAGTACTACAGTTAATTTCAATTTAACAGAACCGTCTGTTGTATCAATAGATAATTATCAAATTGAGGATGCTACTTGTCATGGTGAAAGTAACGGACAGATAACGATTACAGCCAAAGGTGGAAACAGCGGTTATAGATTGAACTACAAAAACAAGGACTCTTTAAACTATAAAACCGTTTCTGCTGTGGGGAATAGCCCGACAATTGTTGTGACCGGTCTGCCTAAGGGGGAATACCAGTTTCAGTTGTATGACAGAAATAATTGTTATGCTTCTTTCGCGAATGGAGAGTTGACACTGACAGTAAACCAACCGGAAAAAGCAGTAACAATACTTCCTCATGGAATAAAAAACATTTCCGGATACGGACGTTCTGATGGGGCACTGTCTTACCGTGTGGAAGGAGGAACGCCGAATACCTCCAGCCCGGAATATACTGTTATATGGAGAGATAGTCTTAACAATCCGGTTTCTCATACAGAAAAAGTGGAAGACGGAGTGTTTATCACGGGAATAAATGATGTTACGCAAGGAAAATATACACTGGAAGTAATGGATAAAAATTATCAGTCGGTTAAAAACGGCTGTTATGCTGTTGCTGTTGGAATACTGCAGGAACCGGATCCATTAGTCGTCAATCTGATAAACTCTGCTACAATAGATTGTTATGGTGATTCTTTGGGTATTCTTGTGGCACGCGTTGACGGAGGTATTCCTTTTACAGGACAGGATTTGTTGTATGATTTCAAATGGTATCAAGTTGTCAATGGAGTGGATTCTTTACTGATTGAACAAACAGACAGTATTCTTTCCAGCTTGGGAGAAGGCCATTATAAAGTGTTTGTTAAGGACAGCAGTACTCCTGTAAACACGGTGGAGTCTTCGGTCTTTCATCTCACACAACCTCCTTTATTAGTAACAGAGATACAAACAAAGGATGTTTCCTGTTTTGAAGCAAACGATGGGTACATTCGCATAAAGGTCTCCGGAGGTGTTGGAGGCTATCGTTTATATCGTAAGCGTTTACAAGATGAAAATGAGTATACGGAATACTCGGTTAATGCTCCGGATAATACGTTTTATCTGGAAAATATCTTCGGAGGCGATCATTCTATTTTTATTTTGGATGCTAATGGCTGTTATGCCAAGATCAATGGTGAAGATATTCATGTGGTAAAAATAAACCAACCATTGGAACCACTTCATTTCTCTGCTGTTTCAAGCAATAATGTTTCGGGCTATGGTAAAAGGAATGGGTATATAACCGTAAACATTAATGGAGGAACTCCTAAGGACGACAACTCTTATACTGTGGAATGGAAAGATGAGTCAGGAAATCTGTTGACAGCTTCCGAATCTGTAAGCGGAGACTCTTATGAATCACAAATAAGTAATCTTGCTCCCGGAGTTTATTCCGTAGAAGTAAAGGATAAAAATTACACGTTGGCGGCTCCTGAAAAAAATGCGAACTGTCTTTTAATAGAAACCTTCACTATAACTGAACCAGACGAATTAATAGCAGAAATAGAACAACTGAATGAGATCTCCTGTTTTGGGATGTCTGACGGTTTTTTGAATATCGTTGTTTCGGGTGGAGTCCGAAATCCGGAGCCTGATGAACTCTCCTATCAATATGTCTGGTACAGGGGAGGTGAAAACGGTTATACGGTTTTGGAGGATATAACAGAAGAGGCATTCAGAAATGCGCCGGCAGGTAATTACCGAGTGGTGATCACCGATCATAGCTGGCTACCAAATTATGTGACTTTGGATTATAACCTGACACAACCGGAATTGCTAACGGCTAAGTTGGCAAATCTATCGCTTACCTGTGGTGAATCGGCTTCATTGACTGTAGAAGTAGAAGGGGGAACACCGCCTTATAGATTTGAATGGAATACCGGGGATGAAACGCAGTCGATACAGAATGTGGCTGCCGGTCAGTATCTGGTATATGTAACTGATTCGAAAGGATGTGATGTAATAGCTCAAGCGACAGTCTACATTCCTGATGGATTGGATGTTGAAGGTACGGTAAATGACCCTCTTTGTTTCCAGGGAACGAATGGCAGTATTGAACTGCAAGTGGTAGGAGGAGTAGCGCCCTACACGTATCAGTGGAGCACGGGGGCAACGTCTAGAAACCTTACTAATGTAGGAGCAGGTAATTATACTGTGCGGGTAACAGATCAGGGAAACTGTTCTTTCTTTCACTCGTTTACATTAACTGACCCTGAACCTATATCAGTCGATTTAGGCGAAGACAGGACATTGTGTCTGGGACAAAGACTCAAAATAGCACCGGAGGTGGAAGATCCGAAAACTAAATTTTACTGGACTGGACCAAATGGCTTCACTTCTACGGATCCGACGGTAACTGTAAGTAGACCGGGAACATATCGTTTGTTAATTACAGACAGTAACGGATGCCAGGCTACGGATGAATTGATAATAATAGGTAGTAACGAGTTGGTGAGTGCGGAAATGGTAGTGGCATCTAATCTGTTTTTGAATGATACGATAATGGTCGTGAATATAAGTAATCCACATTCGGAGCAGATGGAGTGGTTGGTAGATGATCTGGATGCAGTAGAAATTGTGGAAGAAACGGAGCATTTTCTAAAAGTTGTTTATAAAGAATTGGGATATTATTCCATCGGATTAAGAAGCTATACCGGAGATTGTTATGAGGAGATTGTTAAATCTATCCATGTAACAGATCCTGATGGTATGACCTCTACCAACTTTGGCGAATCTATTATCCGTAAATTTGAATTATATCCGAATACGAATAATGGAGTATTTACAATAGATGTGGAGTTAACCAAGATAAGCCCGATACGTGTACGGGTCATTAATCTTGGTTCGGGAGTAGTGTTTGATGATAGAACCTTCAGAGGAGAGCAGGAATATAGCATTCCGTATAATCTGTCCCTGACCTCCGGAGTTTATGTTGTTTTATTGGAAACGGCTTCCGGACATACATCCTTAAAAATGATCGTGAACTAATTACAAACCGGACTGATTATTTATATCCGAAAAAAGATGAAGACAGCTATTGCTAAAAATATACAGGTAAAAGGTTTAAGCCGTTTTATAAAAGGGTTACTTGGGTTACTGCTAATTTTTTATTCTACAGTTAGCCAGGCACAAACCTATCCGGTACAGGTGTATACCCAACTGATTCCTCCTTATACTCCTTCAGTTCCGGCGTACTATACAGGAACTACGGAAAAGTTGAAAGTTACACTTATCAATACAGATATGCAACAACCTTTGTTGAATGTGTATCTGCGGATGCAAATACAGTCTTCCTCTTTTTCGATAATCAATCCACCGGAAGTATACACTCCGGCTATACAGCTACAGGCAGGCGTCCCAACTACCTTGTCGTTGGATGAGCTGGCAGTTTATTTCCGGAATGAAAATATCCGTGTGAGTGGCGGGCAGCATGAGTTTCTTCGTACCCAATTACTGCCGGATAACTTTTACCGATTCCATTTTGAAGTGTATGAGTTAAATACGAATAAAAAATTAAGTAATATCAATACCGGTTTTGCTCAGGCTATGATTGCTGCAGGCGATCCGCCAGTGTTGACCCAACCGGCTAAAGGAAGTGTGATTGAAGAAAGTAGCCTGCCTTCGATCTTTTTCTCGTGGACACCCCGGCATATGAATTCTGTTTCGGCAGCGTATGGTACGGAATACGAAATAACCCTTGTGGAGATTGCCGATAAACGGGTGGCTCCGGAGAATGCTTTCTTGTACTCACGGGTACTTTATACGGAAACGGTTCGTCCAACCTCTTTTATACATTCGATTGCTCAACCATTGTTAATACCCGGGATGCGGTATGCGTGGCGGGTTCGTGCGGTGGCTCGTGACGGCATAGAAGAAACAAATATATTCCGAAATAACGGGTTCAGTGAAATCTGGTGGTTCGACTATGCCGCCGACTGTAAGACAGTTCAGGCATTGGGCGCTGTTTATGATAGAGGACAAGTTATTATTACCTGGGAAGAGGTAGGGGCGATAGAATATACGGTTGAATATCGTAAGAAGGGTACGGATCGTTGGTATACAGGTAGTGTAACGGCAGGTATGTGTGCACTCCGGAACTTGTTGCTCGGACAAGAATATGAGTATCGTGTAGGTTCTCGCTGTGTTGCGAATGATGCTTTTCAATATAGTATTATAAAAGCATTTAAAGTGCCGGAGAGGGAGCGAGAAACAACTGATTGCGGTATTATGCCTAATATCAATCTGGAAAATCGGACTCCGGCTACAACATTAGATTTAAGTATACCTATTATCTGGGCTGGTGATTTTCCTGTATTCATTACCGGATCTGTAAGGGGTTCCGGACGTTTCTCCGGAGAAGGCTTTGTTGGAATTCCTTACCTTAAAAATGCACAGGTTGCTGTTACATTCACCGATATTGTTGTAAATTCAGACAACCAGCTAATAAGCGGGCTTATTGAAACCAAGTTTGATATTGAAAACTCGAGACTGTTTGTTAATATCGACGAATTGTTAGGCGGAGGTAAAGATGTTGGAGATATCCGTACGGGCGAGGAAAGAGCAGCGTTTATTGTGAATTATGTAATCAATCCGACAATAGAGGCGCGCTTGCTCACAGAGGATACGAGTGTAGATGATATAGCCGAAGGGGGAGATTATGCTCTTACAAGAGGAGAAAATGAAGCGTATGTTTTTGAATTGACAGATGAGAACGGTAATACACAACGTATAGAATCTGACCGTATACCGGTTACAGTAACCGATGCATCCGGTAGTACCTATGAAATTAATGAAGCAGGGGATATTAAGCCGGTATCAACAAACACTAATATCGTTCTTAATGAACAAACAAAAGAGAAAGAACGCCCGGATATTGGAGTGGTCACTTTTGAAGCTACATCGAATACACAGTATGCGGTAGATGCTTTCCAGGATGTATACAGTACGGTTACCGAATATTATGTGAAGTATAAAGCGAACCTGGGTGATATGGTTGCTTCGGCTAAATTTATGATACCCGGAGCAAGTGATGAACTCTTTGTAAAGATCGTACAGCAGGGCATAGACTTTAATCCTGATAAGGTACGGTTTGTAACTGATAATGGAAGAGAGTATCAGAAGGGCGCGTTTGATCCGATAAACAACGGATGGCCTGTAACAGTAGCAGGTAGTGATCCGAACGATGGTCAGCATCTATATGTAGTATATGAAGAAGCACCTGGAATATATGCTACATTAGGTCGCTTGAATATCTATTCGTACGAACCGAAGGAGTTGGAGGTTACATTAGTTCCTGTGAACGGATTTAATAATAATTTCTCTGCGGGAACGGTGACGTCCGGTTTGAATGCTATTTATAATAAGGTAGGTATCCATTGGCATGTAACTATGGCTGAAAATTTCAGTTATCCGGAGTTGGAGAACCGTCCGTTCAATGTAACGGGTAGTGGTTTATTCTCCACGGAAACTGCTGATATGAAAGCTATCAATCAGGCTTACAAAGATTATCTGGGAAGTAATTACAATGCTAATGGCATTTATCTGTTCATCATCGAAGATGCAACTGGCACCGATGAGGGTAATGTATTAGGTGATATGCCTCGTAATAGTCAGTTTGGTTATCTGTTCCGTGGGGCTGATACAAGAACTATTGCGCACGAGTTGGGGCATGGGGCATTCCATTTGGATCACCCGTTTGCCCGAGCCAATGCAAGTAAGAGCTTTGCGAAGGGGGCGCTATCCGACAACCTGATGGAATACGGTAACGGTTCAACCTTAGTCAAATATCAATGGGATGCCATTCATGCCCCAGGATTGGTAATCGGCCTTTTTGAAAAGGATGAGGATAATCTGGCTGTAATAGAAAATCAAGCTATTGCTGTAGTTCGTATTCTGAAGTCCATAAATTGTGCTATAGGACGAAAAGATAATTCAGTTAAATTATATCTGCCATCTTCTGCCATAACCGGAAAAGTAGATGATGTTTCAAGACTATTGAATAATGCGGGGCATAATTGTGGAAATGCGAGAATCAGAATTAGTGTAGGGAATATTGGTTCGAACTATATTGAAGATACATTTAATACTGGGGATATTGTATATAATAATGATAGAAGTATCTCTTTGAAAGGAGATAAATATACATTACTGATTCATGCAGACAAAGAGATAGATAATCCATGTGTATACTCTTTTGTAAAGAGTATAATTAATGGAAGTATAACTTACAAGAATCCGAACTTCCAGACGATTGATGATTTACAATATGCCTCTTTATGTGAATATGAACAAATAGGTACAGAGCAAAGGGGAAAATTATTAAGAGAACTGGCAGAGGGTAATGGATCATTAAATAGATCCAAACAGATTATTGTTATAAACTTAATAAAAACAGTTTATGACAAAAACAGTCTGTATACCTTCTTTAAAGATAATTTGAGTGTATTAAACGCTCTTTATAGTAAAATTGATAATTATCAGGAAGATTTTCTGGTAGTTATAACTAACTTATGGTTGCAGAGTAGTGACTACAATGCTGAATCAGAAATGCTACAACTTGCACAATCCTCATTGGTTCACACTAATGCACTTGTAAATGTTGAATCGTCTGGTTATTATAAATTCAGCCAGTCTTACTTGGCAGGAGGAGATGCCCACTATTCAGGGTTTAGATACGGGTCAAAAGATCTGGCTACATTCCATCCATTTGATCCGGTAGACCTCTATTTATCATCAAATATTATTCCTGTATTTATCGGACCAGGTGATAAATATGTAAAAATTCCGGCTATTGTAGCACGAGGCATATTAGAAAACAAGCGGTCAGATGAATTCTGGAACTATATTTCATTAGCATCCATTCCGTTAGGTATAGGTCAGGTTGGGTTAGGGGCACGATTAGTTGCTGTAAATGTTAGGAATGTAAGTGCATGGATGACACTGACATTAGGTGTAGTAGATCTGGCTACTTATCCGCTAGAAGAATATGCACGGTATAATCCTAATACAGAATTAGCTCAATTGTGGCTAGAGAATCGAGGGCTTATTTATGGCGGGCTTATAGCAGGAAATGTATATGCCCAATATGCTAATAATGCTAAACGGATAGATGATATATTACAAAAAGAAATTGGGAAGAGCATTGGGGATGATATTAGCATTATTGTCGCTAAAGGAGGAGATGCAGTTGGCACTTACACGACAAAAATAAGATGGGGAATTCAGGATGTTGATGTAAGGCCTTATGGAAAAGGTTATTGGGGAAAACGTGTGCCTCAAACAAATCCACGAGTTGATGCTTTTGAGTTGAAAATAAATCCAAACAATGAGAGTTTCTATCTACCTCATCCTGATGGTGGATATGTCCAATTTGAAAACGTTGTAAATGCAACTGTCCAAGATGGTAAATTGATTATGGAACAATCATCCATTTATCATGTCTTGGATAAGCCTGATTTTTTGGTGACGAGTTCTGTGCTTGAACCAGCAAAACGACAAATAGCAGCAGCGAAATCAGTTGGATATGAAATAGAATGGTTAGTTTCTGACGAAAAAGCCGTGCAACAATTAACTCAATATTTTAAAGAAAAAGATGTTGATATTGTTGTTAAATTATTTAAGGAATAATACTATGAATAATTATATCATTGTTGAAGCAGATTGTTTTACCAATATAGAAAAAAATATTATTGATAAGATTGTTGAGATGAATTCTTATAATAAAGAATTAGTATACAGTTCTTTTGAATGGGGAAGTTATCTAAGGAATTACTTAATATTAACTCATAATCCGTCTGCAATTAAAAATATTGAATTCGATAAGTTAAGTTTATATATGAGTAGATATTATTGGTTTAAACAATTTTATCATAATTATTCCCTCATTTACGGAACAGATGTAGGAATTGAGCAACAAATTGTAAAGTTAATAGAATCAATTAGTTATGAGTTTGATGATTTTGATTGGTATGAAATTCAAAAAATTAATCAGAATATAGAAATACATTCGAATTGAAGATGAAGTTATTCTTAAAAATATTATTATTCATTTTTACAATGATTATTATCACAGTAGAAGAAACAAAATCTTCTGCTGTGGCAACTGTTTTGCAGAAAGAAACTTCGTATTCGTTTGTCCGAAAAATACAACAGGGTGCAATTCTTTTTGATAATCACAATGTAAATTATTACGCAAATGGATGAAAAGTAGTAGCTTATAGCGAACTATAAGCGTTGAAGTAAGATGTCGCTAAGACGGGAGCGAGATTTTCTAATTTACCAAGAAATGGTTTTATAAATCCTAAAGAGATTCGATTTAGTCAAAATAGTATATCTTCGACATTTCGAGATGGAACAACTTTAGATGAATTGATAGCAGGATTGAAAAACAAAACTATCAATCCCAAAGATATTCCTCCTATTCGAATCGTTGAAAAGGATGGATTGACTTATACTTTGGATAACAGAAGATTAAAGGCTTTTCAAGAGGCAGGAGTTGATATTCCTTATGAAAAACTTGATGCAATTCTGGAAAGCGAAATGTTTAAATTTACAACAACTAATTCAGGTGCTACTATAGAAATAAGAGGAGGAGGTTATGATGGAAATTAATATGTATGAATTTGCAAAACAAATAAAAACCAAAACAGACTTTGACATATTCTTGCATCTCTTTCTTAAAGAGTGTAATGAAAATTGCTCTGATTGGGAAAACAATACATTAGAACGATTCTTTGATGCATTATATGCATATAGTAAAGATAAAGGTAATGTTGAATTATCTTGGAACTTTTTTGCGGACTTATTGTTAGCTGCAAAAGTTTATGAATAAATATCTAAAGCCCCGCAATTACGCGAGGCTTTAGATATTTATTCAAGTGAAAGAACTTCAAGTGAAAGAAAAATATTGTCGGACAAAAATCGTATCTTTGTGCTGGTGAGAAAGTTGCTTTATATCATCGGTTTAATCTTACTTTTTGTGGCAAATGCTGTTTTTTGATGCAAGGACGGAAGTTGTCGATAAGATGACGGCAAAATTTATACAACAACAAATTTATGATTATCTAAGGCTTGCAATTAAGAATCCATAAGCAAAGAAAGTAATCTATAAAACAAAAGTTAAAATGACTTTTGCTAAGCAATAACCTTATGAAGCCTCATTTTATGAAAAACGTATTAATGAGGGGCTTTTTGATTATTTAATAAAAAACAAAATGAAGCCTCATTTTATGAAAAACGTATTAATGAGGGGCTTTTTGATTATTTAATAAAAAACAAAATGAAAAGAACGATTATTATTTTATTCGCTATTTTAATATCAGGTACTGTTTTCGGCCAAAAAATAAAAATAGACAAAAAAACAGGTAAAATGTCTATTTACAATGTTGAGGTTTCAAAATTCTTATCTTCTTCAAATTCAGAAAAGCAAGAGGTTTATAGCTTTACAGATTTACATTCGGATGATTATGTGACTTTAACGATGGTAAAATTAGGTAAAGATGGTGAACCTTTTCTTCAGGTAACTTCATCGCTAAGTGACAAAACATCCGAAATGGATTATGAGATTGTGAACTTTACTCTCAATATGAATAGTGCCATATCTACTCTAATTGTAAAGAAATATGATTTTTTTCTTGCCATAATGTGAATAGTGGGTATAAAAACGATAAAATACCCGAAAATGTAGATTATGAAAATAGGAAGAATTTAAATGAAGAGGGTCATGAGAAAAATTAAGTACATACTATTACTTATTGTTGTTTCAGTGCAAATAAGTAATGCCGTCTTATTGAATGATAGTTTATCAGTCAATGATATAATCAAAGCTGAAATAGTCCAAAGTGATAGAAAGGATGATATCGTTAAATTGGTTGTTATGAATATGGCTACAGATACCATTATTCTATTCTCAAAATTTGTCTTAAATAATCCTTTACGTGTTTATCCTTACATCTTGATAAATGCCAGCTATGAACAAGAAGATTCTGATTCTATTTTTTGGTACTGGGATTATAATGAATTAGACCCAATAATTATTACGTATTTAAATGGTAAAACTGTTATTCCTCCCCGAACTGCGAGTAGTTTTGAAATACCAGTTGCTAGATCATATATTGGTAGGTCTGTTTTTTTTAAAGTTAGATTATCTATAACTCATGGAGAAGAGACTTATATACTTATTCGGGAGACAAACAAAGTGCTTTTAAGAAGAAGAGAAACAGAGGATAATGAAATAGAATAAGCCAGTCTTACTTGGCAGGAGGAGACCTCGAGTATTCAGGGCTTAGATACGGGTCAAAAGATGTGGCTACTTATCCGGTAGAGGAATATGTTCAAATGAAGCCTGATACAGAATTCTCTCAATTATGGATAGAAAATCGAGCACTTATTTACGGTGGGCTTGTTGTAGGAAATTTTACTCACACTGTATATACAGGATATGCTAATAAGGCGAAAGAGCTAGAAGATGTCTTCCAAAAAGAGACCGGATTAAACTTTGGGGATGATATTAGTGTTGTCGTTAAAGGGGGAGATGAGTTGATTCAGGCATTTAGCAAAGAAATAGGAATAACTTTACGTAAAGTTTCAAATGACAACTTATTGTCTAAAGCGAAGCAATGGCAAGGAAAAGGGAATTATCCCGGTGTTGATGATTGGGTTGTAGTAGAAATTCCTAAAGGAACTAAAATCCATGGCGGACTTCCTGGGCAATCTGAATTTTATTTTACTACAAACAATATTAGTTTAAATGGAAACTCCTCTAAGTCTTACTGGGAGAGCTTACAAGTTAAACCTGATGCAACTTTAGGATATCGACCAACTATTGGCGAGTATGAAGTAACAAAAGATATTCAAGTAGTAATCTCAAAAACATTAGCTAATCCTCAATATGGGAATGGCGGTGCGTGGCAATTGTTCATCGAAAATTACAATACTGATTTAAAATTAATAAAAGAAATTAAATTGCCATGATGAATGAATATGATTTTGTAGTTGATGGATGTTCTGCGTGCGACCCAATAAAAGAATTAGTGATTTACTTGCAGAATAAAGGATTTCATATTGTAGAAAAAGAATTGTCCGATTATCATTTTCATCAACTTTATTTTAAGTTAGCAAACAAAGATATAAAGAAAATAAAGTTGCAAATTGATGATATACAGAAAATTAAACAATATTCTTCTACTAAATTCATTTGTGATTGTCATTGGAGTACTGTAGATATTGAATAAAAAAGATGAATTCTGTCTTGTCCTAAAATAGGTTTACACAAGACTTTAAAAGCAACGAGTAAAAAGTGTCATTTTATGCAAGACATTGTTATGATAAGAAAAGCGTTTGTTTTTTACTGTATTCATTATTATTTGTCTCATGTTATAAAATCGGAATCAAGGATAATCCTATTCCAGTAGAGCAGATATTTGGAATGTATGATTTGGGTAGTAGGGGAAAAATTATTTTGAATAATGATTTCTCTTATGTTCGCCTTATTGAAAAAAATGCAGCATTAGAAAGTGATACTGGTGTATGGAGATATAAAAGTTATAAACCAACAAAAACAAATGTGATTCAAACTTTTGATAAACGAGTGTTATCTGAAGATGGAACAAAAAAGTATTATACAGCCTATAAAACAAATCATTTATGTGCTTGTAAACATTGGGGTAAAATTGTTCTTACTAATGCTTCTCGAAGCAATCCGGTCTGGTATAAAAAAGGACTAGCTCCATTTAGTATATTTTCTAAAAGGAGTCTGTCGTTGTCAAATTAGCTAGCGTATTTATTTTTTATTGTAAACCAATTATTAATTATTAAAATTTATTTAAAATGAAAATTTCAAAAATTCTATTTGTATTTGTGAGTTTGTCACTGATGTTGGCCTTTTCTGCTTGTTCTGACGATGATGACAAAGAGGTTGTTAATCCTATTGTTGGGACCTGGAGCTTTAGCTCAGTTGTAGCAGATGAAGTTGAATTGAGTGATAATTATTACAAAGAAAGAATTGAAAATTTCTTGGAGAAAAGGGGAGAGTCTGACTTTGGCAGCTTTACTTATACTTTTACTGCAGATAATAAGGTGACTCTGGTGGATCTTGATGGATCAGGTGTTGGTACATACACATTTAAAGACGGTAAACTAACAATTGTTTGGGGAGAGGATGATTATGATACATATTATGCTTCATTGGGAAATGGAGTTCTATACATATATGAAGATTATCTGGAAATGCTGAACGACTTAGAATTAATTGATTTTATACATTTAAGTATCAATGATTTGAGCTTGGATTTCCACAAAGCAGTAGTTAAAATGACTTTTGTTAAGCAATAATATTGAAAAGCTTCTACCCCAAATACTATTATAAAATAATGGGGTAGAGGCTAATTTTATTATCCCAATAACAAACAAAATGAAAAGAACGATTATTATTTTATTCGCGATTTTAATATCAGGTACTGTTTTTGGTCAAAAAATAAAAATAGACAGAAAAACAGGTAAAATGTCTATTGACAATGTTGAGGTTTCAAAATTTTCATCTTCCTCAAATTCAGAAAAGCAAGAGGTCTATAGCTTTACAGATTTACATTCGGATGATTATGTGACTTTAACGATGGTAAAATTAGGTAAAGATGGTGAACCTTTTCTTCAGGTAACGTCATCGCTAAGTGACAAAACATCCGAAATGGATTATGAGATTGTGAACTTTACTCTCAATATGAATAGTGCCATATCTACTCTAATTGTAAAGAAATATGATTTTTTTCTTGCCATAATGTGAATAGTGGGTATAAAAACGATAAAATACCCGAAAATGTAGATTATGAAAATAGGAAGAATTTAAATGAAGAGGGTCATGAGAAAAATTAAGTACATACTATTACTTATTGTTGTTTCAGTGCAAATAAGTAATGCCGTCTTATTGAATGATAGTTTATCAGTCAATGATATAATCAAAGCTGAAATAGTCCAAAGTGATAGAAAGGATGATATCGTTAAATTGGTTGTTATGAATATGGCTACAGATACCATTATTCTATTCTCAAAATTTGTCTTAAATAATCCTTTACGTGTTTATCCTTACATCTTGATAAATGCCAGCTATGAACAAGAAGATTCTGATTCTATTTTTTGGTACTGGGATTATAATGAATTAGACCCAATAATTATTACGTATTTAAATGGTAAAACTGTTATTCCTCCCCGAACTGCGAGTAGTTTTGAAATACCAGTTGCTAGATCATATATTGGTAGGTCTGTTTTTTTTAAAGTTAGATTATCTATAACTCATGGAGAAGAGACTTATATACTTATTCGGGAGACAAACAAAGTGCTTTTAAGAAGAAGAGAAACAGAGGATAATGAAATAGAATAAGCCAGTCTTACTTGGCAGGAGGAGACCTCGAGTATTCAGGGCTTAGATACGGGTCAAAAGATGTGGCTACTTATCCGGTAGAGGAATATGTTCAAATGAAGCCTGATACAGAATTCTCTCAATTATGGATAGAAAATCGAGCACTTATTTACGGTGGGCTTGTTGTAGGAAATTTTACTCACACTGTATATACAGGATATGCTAATAAGGCGAAAGAGCTAGAAGATGTCTTCCAAAAAGAGACCGGATTAAACTTTGGGGATGATATTAGTGTTGTCGTTAAAGGGGGAGATGAGTTGATTCAGGCATTTAGCAAAGAAATAGGAATAACTTTACGTAAAGTTTCAAATGACAACTTATTGTCTAAAGCGAAGCAATGGCAAGGAAAAGGGAATTATCCCGGTGTTGATGATTGGGTTGTAGTAGAAATTCCTAAAGGAACTAAAATCCATGGCGGACTTCCTGGGCAATCTGAATTTTATTTTACTACAAACAATATTAGTTTAAATGGAAACTCCTCTAAGTCTTACTGGGAGAGCTTACAAGTTAAACCTGATGCAACTTTAGGATATCGACCAACTATTGGCGAGTATGAAGTAACAAAAGATATTCAAGTAGTAATCTCAAAAACATTAGCTAATCCTCAATATGGGAATGGCGGTGCGTGGCAATTGTTCATCGAAAATTACAATACTGATTTAAAATTAATAAAAGAAATTAAATTGCCATGATGAATGAATATGATTTTGTAGTTGATGGATGTTCTGCGTGCGACCCAATAAAAGAATTAGTGATTTACTTGCAGAATAAAGGATTTCATATTGTAGAAAAAGAATTGTCCGATTATCATTTTCATCAACTTTATTTTAAGTTAGCAAACAAAGATATAAAGAAAATAAAGTTGCAAATTGATGATATACAGAAAATTAAACAATATTCTTCTACTAAATTCATTTGTGATTGTCATTGGAGTACTGTAGATATTGAATAAAAAAGATGAATTCTGTCTTGTCCTAAAATAGGTTTACACAAGACTTTAAAAGCAACGAGTAAAAAGTGTCATTTTATGCAAGACATTGTTATGATAAGAAAAGCGTTTGTTTTTTACTGTATTCATTATTATTTGTCTCATGTTATAAAATCGGAATCAAGGATAATCCTATTCCAGTAGAGCAGATATTTGGAATGTATGATTTGGGTAGTAGGGGAAAAATTATTTTGAATAATGATTTCTCTTATGTTCGCCTTATTGAAAAAAATGCAGCATTAGAAAGTGATACTGGTGTATGGAGATATAAAAGTTATAAACCAACAAAAACAAATGTGATTCAAACTTTTGATAAACGAGTGTTATCTGAAGATGGAACAAAAAAGTATTATACAGCCTATAAAACAAATCATTTATGTGCTTGTAAACATTGGGGTAAAATTGTTCTTACTAATGCTTCTCGAAGCAATCCGGTCTGGTATAAAAAAGGACTAGCTCCATTTAGTATATTTTCTAAAAGGAGTCTGTCGTTGTCAAATTAGCTAGCGTATTTATTTTTTATTGTAAACCAATTATTAATTATTAAAATTTATTTAAAATGAAAATTTCAAAAATTCTATTTGTATTTGTGAGTTTGTCACTGATGTTGGCCTTTTCTGCTTGTTCTGACGATGATGACAAAGAGGTTGTTAATCCTATTGTTGGGACCTGGAGCTTTAGCTCAGTTGTAGCAGATGAAGTTGAATTGAGTGATAATTATTACAAAGAAAGAATTGAAAATTTCTTGGAGAAAAGGGGAGAGTCTGACTTTGGCAGCTTTACTTATACTTTTACTGCAGATAATAAGGTGACTCTGGTGGATCTTGATGGATCAGGTGTTGGTACATACACATTTAAAGACGGTAAACTAACAATTGTTTGGGGAGAGGATGATTATGATACATATTATGCTTCATTGGGAAATGGAGTTCTATACATATATGAAGATTATCTGGAAATGCTGAACGACTTAGAATTAATTGATTTTATACATTTAAGTATCAATGATTTGAGCTTGGATTTCCACAAAGCAGTAGTTAAAATGACTTTTGTTAAGCAATAATATTGAAAAGCTTCTACCCCAAATACTATTATAAAATAATGGGGTAGAGGCTAATTTTATTATCCCAATAACAAACAAAATGAAAAGAACGATTATTATTTTATTCGCGATTTTAATATCAGGTACTGTTTTTGGTCAAAAAATAAAAATAGACAGAAAAACAGGTAAAATGTCTATTGACAATGTTGAGGTTTCAAAATTTTCATCTTCCTCAAATTCAGAAAAGCAAGAGGTCTATAGCTTTACAGATTTACATTCGGATGATTATGTGACTTTAACGATGGTAAAATTAGGTAAAGATGGTGAACCTTTTCTTCAGGTAACGTCATCGCTAAGTGACAAAACATCCGAAATGGATTATGAGATTGTGAACTTTACTCTCAATATGAATAGTGCCATATCTACTCTAATTGTAAAGAAATATGATTTTTTTCTTGCCATAATGTGAATAGTGGGTATAAAAACGATAAAATACCCGAAAATGTAGATTATGAAAATAGGAAGAATTTAAATGAAGAGGGTCATGAGAAAAATTAAGTACATACTATTACTTATTGTTGTTTCAGTGCAAATAAGTAATGCCGTCTTATTGAATGATAGTTTATCAGTCAATGATATAATCAAAGCTGAAATAGTCCAAAGTGATAGAAAGGATGATATCGTTAAATTGGTTGTTATGAATATGGCTACAGATACCATTATTCTATTCTCAAAATTTGTCTTAAATAATCCTTTACGTGTTTATCCTTACATCTTGATAAATGCCAGCTATGAACAAGAAGATTCTGATTCTATTTTTTGGTACTGGGATTATAATGAATTAGACCCAATAATTATTACGTATTTAAATGGTAAAACTGTTATTCCTCCCCGAACTGCGAGTAGTTTTGAAATACCAGTTGCTAGATCATATATTGGTAGGTCTGTTTTTTTTAAAGTTAGATTATCTATAACTCATGGAGAAGAGACTTATATACTTATTCGGGAGACAAACAAAGTGCTTTTAAGAAGAAGAGAAACAGAGGATAATGAAATAGAATAAGCCAGTCTTACTTGGCAGGAGGAGACCTCGAGTATTCAGGGCTTAGATACGGGTCAAAAGATGTGGCTACTTATCCGGTAGAGGAATATGTTCAAATGAAGCCTGATACAGAATTCTCTCAATTATGGATAGAAAATCGAGCACTTATTTACGGTGGGCTTGTTGTAGGAAATTTTACTCACACTGTATATACAGGATATGCTAATAAGGCGAAAGAGCTAGAAGATGTCTTCCAAAAAGAGACCGGATTAAACTTTGGGGATGATATTAGTGTTGTCGTTAAAGGGGGAGATGAGTTGATTCAGGCATTTAGCAAAGAAATAGGAATAACTTTACGTAAAGTTTCAAATGACAACTTATTGTCTAAAGCGAAGCAATGGCAAGGAAAAGGGAATTATCCCGGTGTTGATGATTGGGTTGTAGTAGAAATTCCTAAAGGAACTAAAATCCATGGCGGACTTCCTGGGCAATCTGAATTTTATTTTACTACAAACAATATTAGTTTAAATGGAAACTCCTCTAAGTCTTACTGGGAGAGCTTACAAGTTAAACCTGATGCAACTTTAGGATATCGACCAACTATTGGCGAGTATGAAGTAACAAAAGATATTCAAGTAGTAATCTCAAAAACATTAGCTAATCCTCAATATGGGAATGGCGGTGCGTGGCAATTGTTCATCGAAAATTACAATACTGATTTAAAATTAATAAAAGAAATTAAATTGCCATGATGAATGAATATGATTTTGTAGTTGATGGATGTTCTGCGTGCGACCCAATAAAAGAATTAGTGATTTACTTGCAGAATAAAGGATTTCATATTGTAGAAAAAGAATTGTCCGATTATCATTTTCATCAACTTTATTTTAAGTTAGCAAACAAAGATATAAAGAAAATAAAGTTGCAAATTGATGATATACAGAAAATTAAACAATATTCTTCTACTAAATTCATTTGTGATTGTCATTGGAGTACTGTAGATATTGAATAAAAAAGATGAATTCTGTCTTGTCCTAAAATAGGTTTACACAAGACTTTAAAAGCAACGAGTAAAAAGTGTCATTTTATGCAAGACATTGTTATGATAAGAAAAGCGTTTGTTTTTTACTGTATTCATTATTATTTGTCTCATGTTATAAAATCGGAATCAAGGATAATCCTATTCCAGTAGAGCAGATATTTGGAATGTATGATTTGGGTAGTAGGGGAAAAATTATTTTGAATAATGATTTCTCTTATGTTCGCCTTATTGAAAAAAATGCAGCATTAGAAAGTGATACTGGTGTATGGAGATATAAAAGTTATAAACCAACAAAAACAAATGTGATTCAAACTTTTGATAAACGAGTGTTATCTGAAGATGGAACAAAAAAGTATTATACAGCCTATAAAACAAATCATTTATGTGCTTGTAAACATTGGGGTAAAATTGTTCTTACTAATGCTTCTCGAAGCAATCCGGTCTGGTATAAAAAAGGACTAGCTCCATTTAGTATATTTTCTAAAAGGAGTCTGTCGTTGTCAAATTAGCTAGCGTATTTATTTTTTATTGTAAACCAATTATTAATTATTAAAATTTATTTAAAATGAAAATTTCAAAAATTCTATTTGTATTTGTGAGTTTGTCACTGATGTTGGCCTTTTCTGCTTGTTCTGACGATGATGACAAAGAGGTTGTTAATCCTATTGTTGGGACCTGGAGCTTTAGCTCAGTTGTAGCAGATGAAGTTGAATTGAGTGATAATTATTACAAAGAAAGAATTGAAAATTTCTTGGAGAAAAGGGGAGAGTCTGACTTTGGCAGCTTTACTTATACTTTTACTGCAGATAATAAGGTGACTCTGGTGGATCTTGATGGATCAGGTGTTGGTACATACACATTTAAAGACGGTAAACTAACAATTGTTTGGGGAGAGGATGATTATGATACATATTATGCTTCATTGGGAAATGGAGTTCTATACATATATGAAGATTATCTGGAAATGCTGAACGACTTAGAATTAATTGATTTTATACATTTAAGTATCAATGATTTGAGCTTGGATTTCCACAAAGCAGTAGTTAAAATGACTTTTGTTAAGCAATAATATTGAAAAGCTTCTACCCCAAATACTATTATAAAATAATGGGGTAGAGGCTAATTTTATTATCCCAATAACAAACAAAATGAAAAGAACGATTATTATTTTATTCGCGATTTTAATATCAGGTACTGTTTTTGGTCAAAAAATAAAAATAGACAGAAAAACAGGTAAAATGTCTATTGACAATGTTGAGGTTTCAAAATTTTCATCTTCCTCAAATTCAGAAAAGCAAGAGGTCTATAGCTTTACAGATTTACATTCGGATGATTATGTGACTTTAACGATGGTAAAATTAGGTAAAGATGGTGAACCTTTTCTTCAGGTAACGTCATCGCTAAGTGACAAAACATCCGAAATGGATTATGAGATTGTGAACTTTACTCTCAATATGAATAGTGCCATATCTACTCTAATTGTAAAGAAATATGATTTTTTTCTTGCCATAATGTGAATAGTGGGTATAAAAACGATAAAATACCCGAAAATGTAGATTATGAAAATAGGAAGAATTTAAATGAAGAGGGTCATGAGAAAAATTAAGTACATACTATTACTTATTGTTGTTTCAGTGCAAATAAGTAATGCCGTCTTATTGAATGATAGTTTATCAGTCAATGATATAATCAAAGCTGAAATAGTCCAAAGTGATAGAAAGGATGATATCGTTAAATTGGTTGTTATGAATATGGCTACAGATACCATTATTCTATTCTCAAAATTTGTCTTAAATAATCCTTTACGTGTTTATCCTTACATCTTGATAAATGCCAGCTATGAACAAGAAGATTCTGATTCTATTTTTTGGTACTGGGATTATAATGAATTAGACCCAATAATTATTACGTATTTAAATGGTAAAACTGTTATTCCTCCCCGAACTGCGAGTAGTTTTGAAATACCAGTTGCTAGATCATATATTGGTAGGTCTGTTTTTTTTAAAGTTAGATTATCTATAACTCATGGAGAAGAGACTTATATACTTATTCGGGAGACAAACAAAGTGCTTTTAAGAAGAAGAGAAACAGAGGATAATGAAATAGAATAAGCCAGTCTTACTTGGCAGGAGGAGACCTCGAGTATTCAGGGCTTAGATACGGGTCAAAAGATGTGGCTACTTATCCGGTAGAGGAATATGTTCAAATGAAGCCTGATACAGAATTCTCTCAATTATGGATAGAAAATCGAGCACTTATTTACGGTGGGCTTGTTGTAGGAAATTTTACTCACACTGTATATACAGGATATGCTAATAAGGCGAAAGAGCTAGAAGATGTCTTCCAAAAAGAGACCGGATTAAACTTTGGGGATGATATTAGTGTTGTCGTTAAAGGGGGAGATGAGTTGATTCAGGCATTTAGCAAAGAAATAGGAATAACTTTACGTAAAGTTTCAAATGACAACTTATTGTCTAAAGCGAAGCAATGGCAAGGAAAAGGGAATTATCCCGGTGTTGATGATTGGGTTGTAGTAGAAATTCCTAAAGGAACTAAAATCCATGGCGGACTTCCTGGGCAATCTGAATTTTATTTTACTACAAACAATATTAGTTTAAATGGAAACTCCTCTAAGTCTTACTGGGAGAGCTTACAAGTTAAACCTGATGCAACTTTAGGATATCGACCAACTATTGGCGAGTATGAAGTAACAAAAGATATTCAAGTAGTAATCTCAAAAACATTAGCTAATCCTCAATATGGGAATGGCGGTGCGTGGCAATTGTTCATCGAAAATTACAATACTGATTTAAAATTAATAAAAGAAATTAAATTGCCATGATGAATGAATATGATTTTGTAGTTGATGGATGTTCTGCGTGCGACCCAATAAAAGAATTAGTGATTTACTTGCAGAATAAAGGATTTCATATTGTAGAAAAAGAATTGTCCGATTATCATTTTCATCAACTTTATTTTAAGTTAGCAAACAAAGATATAAAGAAAATAAAGTTGCAAATTGATGATATACAGAAAATTAAACAATATTCTTCTACTAAATTCATTTGTGATTGTCATTGGAGTACTGTAGATATTGAATAAAAAAGATGAATTCTGTCTTGTCCTAAAATAGGTTTACACAAGACTTTAAAAGCAACGAGTAAAAAGTGTCATTTTATGCAAGACATTGTTATGATAAGAAAAGCGTTTGTTTTTTACTGTATTCATTATTATTTGTCTCATGTTATAAAATCGGAATCAAGGATAATCCTATTCCAGTAGAGCAGATATTTGGAATGTATGATTTGGGTAGTAGGGGAAAAATTATTTTGAATAATGATTTCTCTTATGTTCGCCTTATTGAAAAAAATGCAGCATTAGAAAGTGATACTGGTGTATGGAGATATAAAAGTTATAAACCAACAAAAACAAATGTGATTCAAACTTTTGATAAACGAGTGTTATCTGAAGATGGAACAAAAAAGTATTATACAGCCTATAAAACAAATCATTTATGTGCTTGTAAACATTGGGGTAAAATTGTTCTTACTAATGCTTCTCGAAGCAATCCGGTCTGGTATAAAAAAGGACTAGCTCCATTTAGTATATTTTCTAAAAGGAGTCTGTCGTTGTCAAATTAGCTAGCGTATTTATTTTTTATTGTAAACCAATTATTAATTATTAAAATTTATTTAAAATGAAAATTTCAAAAATTCTATTTGTATTTGTGAGTTTGTCACTGATGTTGGCCTTTTCTGCTTGTTCTGACGATGATGACAAAGAGGTTGTTAATCCTATTGTTGGGACCTGGAGCTTTAGCTCAGTTGTAGCAGATGAAGTTGAATTGAGTGATAATTATTACAAAGAAAGAATTGAAAATTTCTTGGAGAAAAGGGGAGAGTCTGACTTTGGCAGCTTTACTTATACTTTTACTGCAGATAATAAGGTGACTCTGGTGGATCTTGATGGATCAGGTGTTGGTACATACACATTTAAAGACGGTAAACTAACAATTGTTTGGGGAGAGGATGATTATGATACATATTATGCTTCATTGGGAAATGGAGTTCTATACATATATGAAGATTATCTGGAAATGCTGAACGACTTAGAATTAATTGATTTTATACATTTAAGTATCAATGATTTGAGCTTGGATTTCCACAAAGCAGTAGTTAAAATGACTTTTGTTAAGCAATAATATTGAAAAGCTTCTACCCCAAATACTATTATAAAATAATGGGGTAGAGGCTAATTTTATTATCCCAATAACAAACAAAATGAAAAGAACGATTATTATTTTATTCGCGATTTTAATATCAGGTACTGTTTTTGGTCAAAAAATAAAAATAGACAGAAAAACAGGTAAAATGTCTATTGACAATGTTGAGGTTTCAAAATTTTCATCTTCCTCAAATTCAGAAAAGCAAGAGGTCTATAGCTTTACAGATTTACATTCGGATGATTATGTGACTTTAACGATGGTAAAATTAGGTAAAGATGGTGAACCTTTTCTTCAGGTAACGTCATCGCTAAGTGACAAAACATCCGAAATGGATTATGAGATTGTGAACTTTACTCTCAATATGAATAGTGCCATATCTACTCTAATTGTAAAGAAATATGATTTTTTTAATACAAGTGGTATGAATCGAGAAGCTATTATTAATTTCTTGGATACTGAGAACAGGAAGTATAGCAATATTCATGAAGTAAAAGAAAATCAAAAACAAGCTATACAGGATATTATCAATTCATTTGCGCCAAGGATGAAAGATGACTATACGATTATTAATAATAATACAGGAGAAGTAATTGCCGAATTTGATGATGGTAAACCAAAGCAACATTTAAGAGATCGCTCACTGGTACTTGATGGACTTTTGATAAAAGATCATGTTGGGAATATTGTCGCTGTAATTGAGAAAGATGGAAAAGACCGAATGTCTAATACCTATTTTGTTAATACCTATAATGACTATAAATACACGATATCAAAAAGAATGCATATCACCGATGTTCAAAAAGCAGCAGTAGACACGCTTATTTATTATGGTTATTTTGGTGAAGGAGAAAATTCTTTGGCATACAAGCAGCTGTTAATTGCAGAGGCAAAAACTGCTATGATAGCGGAAAATAAAGCAGAGGCAGAAGAAAACAAAAGACGCATGCGGGTGAATGGAGTTCTTTCTTTGAAAAATGGGAATGTAATTGAAGGAGAATTTGATATTCCTTTTAGGGAAACGAAAGATGGTAAAATCACTACACGAGGTACAATTGTTAATCTGGATGGAAAAACCGCAACCCATTTTTATTTGGATGAAAAAGGGAAAAATAGGATAAAAGTATACAAGGAAAAACAGATAAAATCATTTAAAGTATTAAATGCGGAGGATCTGGCATTTGACGAGTATTATTGCAAAATAGAATATATTGAAGAACCAGAGAAGTTTGATGTTGTGTCAGATGCTTCATTGGATGTCATGGCTATAGGATTGAATTTACTTAGTAAGCCAAAAAAGAAGACAATCCTAGTTTGCCAGGTCGCTGAAATGAATAAAACGACTGCATACATTGCTAATAATCATATGTTTATTCAGAACAAGAGTAGCCGTGAACCTTTCATTAAATTGACCTCTGCTAATTTTGAATCAAAATTGAAGGAAGTCGCATCTGATTGTTCACTAACAGTTGAAAGTATAAGTAATAATAAATACACATATACTGTAAAGGGTATTTATGATTTCATGAAAGACTATGACGTTTGTAATTGATTAGCTTTATAAAGATATGAACAGATTTTATTTTGCTTTTTTAGTTTGTCTTCTTTTTACCGGTTGCCATGAGGAGCAAGTTATACCTGTAGAAATAGACGTTGTTTTTACTGTAACGGATAATGATCATACGGCGCCCTTAACCGTTTGGATTAAGAATAATACCATAGGAGCACAGGAATACCTCTGGCTTTTTGATGGAGGTATACCTACCCGTTCAACCTTGCAGAATCCGGAAAGTGTACAATTTGACGAGCCGGGAGAGCATAGTATACTTTTAGAAGCCTGGAATGCCGGACGTAAAGCTTCCAAGTCTTATACAATCCGTGTAGATAGTACCGTTCATGTTGATTTCTCTATGGAAGTGGAGATGAACCATTTTGCACCGGCAGAATTTAAAATAACTAATCTATCAACAGGTGGCAGTACATATAAATGGACATTTGAAGGAGGTAATCCTGATTCTTTTGATGGTAAAAATCCTCCTACAATTCTTTACCCATCTGCCGGAACTTTCCCTGTTTTGTTAACCGTGACGAATGGAAGTGCCACATTTGAATGCCATAAAGATGTTTTTGTAGGGGATTCGTTGGATATATCTTTTTCTATAGAACCATCTTTCGAAGACGAAGATATGGAGGCTCCGTTAAGGGCAACATTTAGCTCTAGTCTCAAAGGAGTTACAGACTTAATATGGAGTTGTAATGGGGCGAAAATCACCAACCCGACATCTCCGGAGGCAGCAATCTATTTCCCGAAGGAAGGTACTTATACCGTTCAGTTAGATGCTACGAATGGCAAAGAGACAGGACAAGCTACACAAACAATCACTATAAAAGAGAATACAAACCTTCGTACTCATAGAGATATACGGTTAGGAATAAACAGTTCCGTTCAGTCCTATCCGGTTTGTTACTCTACTCGATTACGCAAAGTCTTTGCTTTTTCAGAAATCACAGAAACAAATGCAGCTGATATAGATATTGTTTACTATGGATTGAATACTAACTTTTCATACAATCAATTTGTTTCTCCCAATGAATTATCGCAAACTACTTTTCGGGAAATACCAAGCACTGTCTTTACCAAGTTTATAAATAAGACAGAACTAGGAACCCCAGAGTTCTTGCCTACTCAATTTGTGTCAATGACAAATGATTTACCATTGCGTGACCTGTCAATATTGGCTGCAACACATGGAGAAGAGCCTTTTGGAAAAGAACCTCTTCCGCGTGTAGTCTTGTTTCAAACGGCAGACGGACGCAAAGGGGCTATTTATGTGAAAGAGATGGTTGCTAACACAAGAGAAGATTCTTATATACTTGTCGACATTAAAATCCAGAAAAATGATTAAACAGATATTGTTAGTTCTCTACCTTTTATTTACTATGATTTCTGTTTCTCTGGCTCAGAATATCCAGATAGAGAGTATCAAGGATATGTTCGGGAAAGGGAATCCGCTGAAGCTTTCCGGAGGTTTTTCTGCCAATTCGGTTCTGAATGTTGGAGATGAACAGGCGCGGGATCCGTTTGCTTATTACCTGAACGGTAATATCAATCTCAATATATATGGTCAGGTAAATTTACCCTTCTCTTTCAGCTTGACAAACTCCGGTTCCAGTTACAAGCTACCCTCTAGCCCGAATCGTTTAAGTTTACATCCTTCTTATAAGTGGACAACAGGACATATCGGTGATGTTTCAATGACATTTTCCCCCTATACCCTAAGTGGGCATATGTTTACAGGAGTCGGAGTAGAAATGAACCCGGACGGATGGGAGATCGGTGCTATGTATGGGCGTTTGCTTAAGGCAGTAGAGTATGATGAGACGCAGACGTCTTTTTTGCCTACCTACAAACGGATGGGCTCCGGTTTTAAAGTAGCTAAAAACAGTAATAAATATAAGATTGGTATCAACATCTTCAGTGCAAAAGATGATAAAACCTCTTTGGTTATTCAACCGGATAGCTTTGGTATTACCCCGATGGAGAATCTGGCAGGAAGTATTCAGTTTCTTGTAAAACCAGTTCAATTCATAGAAGTGGGTGGTGAGTATGGGGTGAGTTTGTTAACTACAGATTTATGGGCTCCGGAAGAAGAACGTGACGGACTGATTGGGATTTGGTCTGGTAGTAATGTTACATCAACTTCGTATCATGCGATTCGACTGCATATGGATTATGTGAGTGAAAATAGTCGTTTAGGTATTGCATACGAACGGATTGACCCGAATTATCGGACATTGGGAGCTTATTATTTTACCAATGACATTGAAAATATAACATTTAATTTGTATCAGGCTTTTTTAGAAAATAAATTGAATGTAACTGCCAGTGTGGGTTATGAACGGGATGATCTGGAAAAGACCAAAGCTTCGACTTCTTCCCGGGTTGTCGGTTCGTTTTCTGTTGCTGCTATGTTCTCTGAACGGATCAATGCGAATCTGTCTTATACCAATTTTCAGACACATACAAACGTCCGTTCGGTTTTTGAATTGCTTAATCAAGAAAATCAACTGGATCAACTGGATACGCTTAACTTTGTACAGTTAAGTCAGTCTGCCAACCTGAACGTGAACATTATTACTAAGCAGAATGAAGCACAACTCCACAACTTGAATACCAATATCTCTTATCAGGATGCGGCGAATAAACAGGGAGGAGTTTTTCAACCTGGCAGTGTTTCGGATATGATGAATTTTTCGACAGCTTACGCAGTCTCCTTTCTGAAAAAAGGAATTACAGTGAACGGTGCGGTCAATGTAAATAATAGTAAATTGTTTAGTGGTAACACGCTAGCCTGGGGTCCAACAATGGGGGCGTCCTCCCGATTCTTTAAGAAGAAAGTTATGGTATCTGGCTCTTTATCCTACAATACGATTAGCTTTGAAGGGGAAAGGCAAAATGAAGTTTGCATGTTCCGCTTTAACAGTTCTTATTCACCGTGGGAAAGGCACAATATTACTTGTGCTTACACTTTTCAGAGGCGTTCTTTTATACAACATCCCTCTAAGCAGAGTTCACTCATAACAGCTGGATACTCGTATAGTTTTTAGGGTAACAATAGTATTGCTTTATGTTTGATATCAGTAGCATTTTGTTTCGCTACATTATCATGTTTTGACTACTAATCAGTCGTGTGACAGTAGAGCTTGTCTTGGTATAAAAGAGGATATTCGGGTTGCTCGAGGTGCTTTAAGACGAATCTTCGGCTATAATGCAATTATGCCAATACCAACTGCAGTTATTACGTCTTTACCTCGTTACCATTATAAGTAGCCCAACTCCCTGAATTAGACTGCTTCTCTAAAATTTCACTATCTTTGTGTAGACAAAGAAAAAACTAATGATAAATGAAGCTATAATACGCTATCTTGAGCGGAAAAAACAAATTCGACTTTCACTAAAAGCTGTCTTGTTTGATATGGACGGCATTTTGTTTGACTCGATGAAACATCATGCTCGTGCATGGTATGAAGTTTCGACAAACCGTAATCTTGTATCCTCACCAGAGGACTTCTATATGTATGAAGGCTGTACGGGTAATTATACTATAAATGAATTGTATAAGCGAACGTTTGGCAGAGCTGCTACTGAAGAAGAGATAAAGGATATGTATAAGGAGAAGTCGGACTTGTTTACTAAATATAATGACGGTGAACAGATGGCAAACGCTATAGATGTCTTAGATTGTGTGCGTGGCTTTGGATTGGAGTGCCTTGTCGTAACAGGCTCTGGACAGCGCAGCTTGATTGACAAGCTGAATACTTCCTTCCCCAGCTATTTCAAGCGTGAGAAAATGGTTACGGCTTTCGATGTGAAAAAAGGAAAACCAGACCCTGAGCCATACCTTACCGGTTTGCAGAAAGCAGAAGCGCAAGCAAATGAGGCAATCGTCGTAGAGAACGCTCCAATGGGAGTGCAAGCCGGAGTTGCTGCCGGAATTTTCACGATAGCTGTAAATACCGGTCCGCTTGATGATAAATTACTTCTCGATTCCGGAGCCGATTTGCTCTACCGTGATATGGCGTCACTAGCCAAGGACTGGCTGAAGATAATGTCAGCTGCTTCCGAACTGAGTGTTTAGCATTTTGGCTCTCAGCCTGATAAAATTATAGAGTTTCACCCATTTTATCGGTCAACATCTTTGGGAATATATAAGACATACAATAAAAAGGCGACCGAGGAGCTCAGTCGCCTTTTTATGTGCGTGTTTTTAATGTTCGTCCTTTACTAGGATATTAAGGTACTTCCTTCTCTATCTCCTCGTCCCACGCTCCGTATTTCTCAATTTTCAATTCTAACGTTTCGGAGAATTTCTTCTTTGTGTATAACTTGCCGGTGTATCGGATTACTTTGTTTCTGATAATCGGTACGTTCTGCACACTAATGTTGTGTATAATTTCGCCATTAGTACCTAATGTTTTCAACTGAATACTTTCGATACGGCAAGTGTCTCCGTCAATCCCTGTAAGCGGAACGAATGTGTAGAACGCGTAACTTGCTTTACCTCCTGCTTCCAAGGGGTAGCTTTGTGTGAGAGCTGTGAGTTGTGTAGTATTGCCTTCTTGCATTTCGAAAGAATTGTATCTTCCTGAAACTTCCATCGTGAAATTAGTTGTTGTGGGAGGAGCGTTGTCTGTTGCAACAAATTCGACACGCGAGACAACACGTCCTAGAGTGAGCTCTATTGAATTCTCCTGATCGTTCGCTTTTACTTCAAATCTTGCAGATGAGTAGAATGCATCCCCGACATCGTCTCCGCCTACTTTGTTCTCTGCAAACGACGCACTTTCTATTGAATGAGCTAAAATCGCTACAATATATTCTCCTTCTTCCAACTTGTCATACAGATAGGTGCCAAAATCATCTTCCGTGTCGTTCTCAACAAATAGGATGTTTTTAATCAATTCGCCATTGATTGCATTGTATAGAACGTATTCTATGCGATTGAAGAAAGGCTCGTTGGGAGATTGCGGTTCATCTGTTTTTACACCCGGTTCAGGTTCATTCGGCACTCCTGACGGAATGGCTCTATTGCTTGAAAGAGGTTGAACTTCAAACGCCGACTTCAGATGGAAGCTGACGTTATAACGTGGAGTACTGAGAATATCGTCATGTGACTCTGATTGAGAACAAGAGCATAAGATGCTCATTAAGAGCAAGGCGGAAGCCTTCAATAAGAATGTTTTCATAAAATATAAGTTTTGGTAAATATGTCGCAAAGAAAGTAAAAAAAATGTCATTCTTGCTATCACTGCCCTTATTTCTGTGAAGACATTCGCACGATACAACGTTTAAATAATTACCTTTGGGGCTCAGAAATAACATATGGTATTACTAATTCTATAAAATTTTATTCTTTATGAAAAAGATCAGAGCTGCCATTGTTGGTTATGGCAACATAGGTAAATATGTCTTGGAAGCATTGGAAGCAAGTCCGGATTTTGAAGTTGCAGGTGTGGTTAGGCGTAACCCGTCTGACGTTCCTGCAGAGCTTGCCTCTTATGATGTGACAGACAGTATATCAAAGCTCGATAAGGTGGATGTTGCTTTTCTTGCAACTCCGACAAGACAGGTTGAGGCTTTTGCCAAAGAGATTCTTGCGTTGGGTATAAACACTGTCGATAGTTACGACATCCACGGTGGCATTGTTGACCTCCGCAAATCATTGGACGCTGTGGCTAAGGCTAACAATGCAGTTTCCATAATTTCGGCAGGATGGGATCCTGGAAGCGACTCTGTTGTACGTGCATTGCTTGAAGCTATGATTCCAAAGGGCATCACGTACACAAACTTTGGTCCCGGTATGAGTATGGGGCATACAGTTGCGGTTAAGGCAATCGATGGGGTTAAGGCAGCGTTGAGTGTTACCATCCCTGTAGGTACAGGAATCCATCGCCGTATGGTTTATATTGAAGTTAAAGATGGTTACGAATTCAAGCAAGTAGCCGCAGCCATTAAGGCAGACGACTATTTTGTTCACGATGAAACACACGTTATGCAGGTGGAATGTGTAGATGATTTGCTTGATATGGGACATGGTGTGCAATTGACTCGCAAGGGCGTTTCTGGAAAGACTCAGAATCAGTTAATCGATTTCAATATGAGGATTAACAATCCTGCGCTTACTGCTCAGGTCTTAGTCTCTGTCGCTCGTGCAAGTTTTAAGCAACAACCGGGTGCATACACAATGATTGAACTTCCGGTCATTGATATGCTATACGGAGAGAGAGACGACTTAATTAAAAAACTAGTATAAAGATGTTATCATTCATTACATGGACTGCCGATCCGACAATTTTCGCCATTGGCTCGCGTGATGTACGTTGGTATGGCTTAGCCTTTGCTATAGGCTTTTATGTCGGACTGTATATTGTAGGACGTATGTGGGAGAAAGAGAAACTCCCCGAAAAGTGGCTCGACTATCTCTTCTGGTACACCGTTGCAGGTACTGCCATAGGAGCAAGACTTGGTCACTGTCTGTTCTATGCCCCAGATTACTACCTTGCCAACCCTCTTGAGATACTCAAGATATGGGAAGGCGGACTGGCAAGCCATGGAGGAACGTTAGGTATCGTTATCACTACTTATTTTTATTCGAAGCGAGTGTCTCACAAAAGTATGCTGTGGGCATTCGATAAATTGGTTGTTCCCACCGGATTCGTCGCAGCGATGATACGCTTGGGCAACCTTATGAACCACGAGATATATGGTAATCCTACCGATCTTCCGTGGGGTTTCCGCTTTATCGACAATTTGCACTACTGGATGCAGGGAGCAGAGCCAATCTTTACGCTCCCCAGCCATCCTACGCAATTGTACGAAGCAGGCGTATATATGCTCACCTTCTTCCTCTGCCTGTGGCTTTACTTCTGTAAGAAAGCCTATCTGCGGGAAGGTCTTATATTCGGTATCTTTATGATCTGCATCTTCGGCTCGCGATTCTTTATCGAGTTCGTAAAGATGGATCAGGAAGCATTCGAAGCAGGCATGGCTCTCAACATGGGGCAACTGCTCAGCATACCATTCGTATTGGCAGGTATATATTGTATCTGGCGTGCGTTAACAAGAAAACCTCAATTATAAATTAAATACAAAATGTTATGAGACTAATTATCGAACAAGATTATGATATGCTGTCAAAATGGGCTGCATATTATGTTGCGGCAAGGATTCGCAAAGCAAACCCAACTGCGGATAAGCCATTTGTTTTAGGCTTGCCTACCGGCTCTTCTCCTCTGGGAATGTATAAGAATCTTATCGAACTATATAAAAAAGGGACTGTTTCTTTCCAAAATGTCGTGACATTTAATATGGATGAATACGTAGCCCTACCTCGCGACCATGAGCAAAGCTACTACACATTTATGTGGAGTAACTTCTTCAACCATGTAGATATTAAGGCAGAGAATGTAAATATACTCGACGGCAATGCGCCTGACCTTGAAGCGGAATGTGAAGCATACGAAGCAAGGATAAAAGCTATCGGAGGTATCGACCTATTCCTAGGCGGTATCGGTCCTGACGGACATATTGCGTTCAACGAACCGGGCTCATCCCTTGCATCTCGTACGCGTGTGAAGACTCTTACAATGGATACAATAATCGCCAACTCACGATTCTTCGCCAACGACATTAACAAGGTTCCGAAGACAGCCGTTACCGTCGGTGTACAAACGGTCTTAGACGCTAAAGAAGTACTAATCATGGTAAACGGGCATAACAAAGCCCGCGCCTTGCAACAAGTAGTAGAAGGAGCAGTGAACCAAATGTGGACAATCACCGCCCTGCAACTACACCCAAAAGGTATAATAGTATGCGACGAATCTGCTTGTGTAGAAATAAAAGTAGGAACATACAACTACTTCAAGGATATAGAGCAAGCAAACATTTGCCCCGAGACGCTACTGGCATAATCTCAGCATAGACAAAATAAAAACTGGGCTTTCGATGAAACATCGAAAGTCCAGTTGCTTTTATACACTCTGTAGCAGCAAATGTTGTCGCAATTGAAAAAGTCTGTTTATCTATCTATTGCTGAGACCAAAAAGAAGTGGTGTTAACCCATTTGGAATTGGGGAATGATTTTTAATTAGTTTTTGACTATATTTGAAAATAGGATTCGAGTCTAATTACTGAACCATGTAGCTTTTCGTTTATACCAAATTGTGGACAGTCCTAAAAAAGGATTAATCCTTATCTTTTTACAGGTATAAAGAGGTATATAATTATCTTAAATAAAGTCTAATATATAAGCATATGAAAATTCTGAATGTAATATTATTTTTATGTATTTTCAGTGTCATACTGATAGCTCAGGAAAAGGAATTTTATTCAGGTAAAATAATTGACTCTGAAACGAAACAACCTATTGAGTTGGTTGCTGTTTATACAAATTCCGCAAGTACAATCTCGAATACAGATGGTGAATATGAATTAAAAAGTGAGATCGCCGGGAATATCACTTTTACTCATATAAGTTATTATGCTCAAATCATTAATTCTCATGGTTTACCGGATGTTATTGAGTTAAAGCCTAAGGTTTTTGAATTGGCTGAGATTGTAGTCATTCCTCGAGAGGCTATTATCAAGGAACTTAAAGGTGTATGGAATAACTACAATAAACTTCTGAAAGGAAAAAAAGAAAAAGATTTTCCGGAGTTAACCTATTACTACAGGCAATTGACATTTAATAACGATACTGCTGTCGAGTATATTGAGAGTTTCTTCGAATCAACCACCTCAGTCTTGTTAAAATCGTTTTCTTTACAAGAAGGGCGATATGCCCGTATAAAAAGCGACTCGATTTTTTGGTTTACAAATTATTATAATTTTTCACGTTTAAGCCCGATTAGTTTGGAAAAAGCAAAAACGAAAACGATAAATGTACTTCTATGTAAAGATTTTGAGAAGTATTACGATGTTTCGCTAAATAGAATCATATCGCCAGATCAAAGTGACGAAATAAGGGTATATGGATTTCAACCGAAAGGAGCAAATATGATTAAGAATTCGATATTCTTATCTGGTTTACTCTTTGTAAAAACAGAAGATCGGACAATTGTACAAGCAGAGATGCATTCAAACTCACTGGATGTGGCTTTTTCGAATGATGTATCCGTATTAGAAGAAGATCATAAGTTTGTATTTTCCTACCAGGCCGCCCCTTCTTCTATTCCAATGATTACATTCGTTAAACATAAGAGCTCTGTTAAGTTAAAAAGGAATGGACAAATGTATAATATGAATATTCAATCGACCCTTATACCTACGGAGCTTACATTCGACAAAAAAAGAAAGCGCTTAAAGTTTGAGGAAAGTTTATTCCTTAAGGTACTGAAATCTGAATACAATCAAGAATTTTGGGATGAGAACTCTGTTGTGAAACGAACCCAAATAGAACAACAAGTATTGAACGAATTTAATCGTGAAGGGTACTTTGGTACAATGAATTTAGAGAATGATTAATCGATTTTGATGAAGACTTTTCCTTAATTGTAAACAACTCCCTGATGGGATTTTAGGCTTACTTCTATAAGGGAGCGAAGAGGCAAATTAGAAAAACTTCAGCTTGGAGTTTTGCCTTTTCGGAAAAAAAAATATCCTTGCACTCATTCACATGGAAAGGCTACAAAGGTGATAGTGAGATAAGCCTTGGGCAATAAAGCAAAAGAATCCCTGCTAATTGTTATGGTTAGCAGGGATTCTTGTTTTTATATAACGTTGTCAACGGAAGAGATTGATTACTTTATCTCATTTCTTCCTCCTTTGAGAGCTTGCTTTTGGTTACTGTACACATAGTTGCCGCTTAGTCCTTCGGGCAGCTGGATGAACCCCTTTAAGCCTTGGGTTGTCTTTTGCAGCTCTACTGTTATTATACCTGAAGGGTGGGGGATTGTTCCTTTTATTTGATTGAGAGTGCCTAAGTGTGGCTCTACCTTTATGCTTTTGAAGCCTGGCTCGGCTGGTTCTACTCCGCAAACGGTTGATAGGAAGTCGTACACCGGACTTGCGCTCCATGCGTGGCAGTCGGAGCGTGTAGGTTCAGGATTTTCTGCGAATGTTGTTAGTCCGATGTTCAACATATCGTGCCAAGGACTTAGCATTGATACGTATCTGTCTGCCTTGCCCACCTTCTTGAGGGCACGGAAGAGGTAGAAGCGATAGTAGAAGGTTGCCTGAATGAGTGATGGATCGCTGTCGAGGCGATCGAATAATGCTGACTGCTTTTCCACAGGCACTGCGCCTGACAGGATTCCCATTATGTTTGCATGTTGGCTATAGCTTGTGCCGGCTGGATCATCACGAAGCATTTGCTTTTCTTCGTCCCAACATTTACTTAAGGTGCTTTTGCAAAGCACGTCGTATATCTTCTGATACTTGGCAGCTAATTCCTTTTCGCCGAATTCGTTCAGTAGAGTGATTGCGTCGTTAAGTGTGTAGGCGAGTTGGAGTGATAGTATCGCCGAACCACCGTCTAACGCGCCGGGAGGAACGCCGCCGGTTGGTTGTTCGTTATTCCACGGCCATTGAACAGGCCAGTCCACAAAGTTCCAATGAGGCACTCCACCGAGCATTCCTGTTTGAGGGTCTATCTTGTCTTCAAACCAACTAAGGATAGTCTTAATACCCGGCATACATTCTTTTACGAAGGTAGGGTCGTCTCTATGCATCCAGTAGTCGTGCACCATATTAATCCAGTAGAGTGAGAATGGAGGAATGTATTGTGGAACTCTTGCAGGGTATCGGCTGGTGGTTATTCCTTCGTACGAACGCGACCAGTCGTACATACGGATGGCTTTACGCATCAATCGGTCGTCGCCATCGACATAGAGTGAGATCAGCGCCTGAATGCGAGTGTCGCCAACGTATTGTAATTGCTCGTAATACGGACAGTCGAAGTATGTTTCGTGTGCACAAAGTCGCGCTGTGCGCCATCCCACTTCCCATATCTTGTCGAGAGAATTATCATCACTACTGAAGCTACCGTTCTCCTTGAAAGGATAGGCGGTGAACATGCCATAAAGATCGTTAAGGGTGAGAGAGGTATCTGCGGTTTCGATATCCACCTGTATATAACGATATGTTCTGAACCATAATGGACGGAAAAGGCGGTCTGCACCTCCGTCAGGGTAGAACTTATCGACGAATCCGAACACTTCTTTGCCATCTATATCATTTCTGTTTCCTTTGTTGGCATTGTCTGGATTGCCATTGCTATATAATGCCTCGCTGTATTTCATCCTTATCTGGCTGCCCTTACCACCTGAGACAATCAGTTCGGGATAGGCATTTGTTAAATGCTCCTGATCGATTAGGAAGGATACCTTGCTGTTGGCAGGAATAGTTAGTGGATTGTCTCCTTTAAGGAATCCGTCGGCAATGGTTATCCCTTCGCTTCTGCGTATCTTGCCCATTCGTTGCAGGGATTCTTCCATACGAGGGATATCATTAGGGTATAACACCCAGTCGTAGCCTGTACCGACACCATACGGTTGACCGCGTGCTATTTGTATAGCCTTCGCCCAGTTTGTGTCGTTATAGTTTGTTTCTTCCCATCCCCAAGGGTATATGTTTGCGTCAACGATATCGCTACAGCCTACGTCTTGCAGATATTCAGTTGAGGGAGAATAGCTATCGTTACGGATTACGCTCCACGAATTGTTAGTATTCACAATACTTTCTGTAGGAGTATTACCTTGAATGATAAGTCCTGTCTTGAGGGTCATCTGTGCACCGGGCGTGTAATCGCCGAAGTTCCACACAGAGACTGCCAACGTGTTATTTCCGGTAGTCATATAAGGTGCGATATCAACTGTGTCGAAATACCAATGAGCAATATCACCACGCGACGGACCACTGCAAACCGCTTGTCCATTCACGAAAAGACGGTATCTGTTGTCTGCCGAGATATTAATAACAAAGGATGCGGGAGATTGCTCCAGCGTGATAGTCTTGCGGAAGTGATATACTCCGTAGTCGTAAGCGGATACATCCGGACAGCCAATCCACAATGCGTCCCAACGGTTCTCAATTAATTCCTGTGAAGGTTTCGCTTCCTCAGATTTGAGGGCGAAAGCCGAAGTGAATGTACTGACTAATAATAGTAGTAGTAAGATTAAGTGTTTCATAATATATATTAGATTAAAAGGTAAATTATAATTCAAGGTCTTTATTCGAACAGCCGCTGCACTACGCTTACGTCGGCGTAGCCGCTTGGTGTGGATGTCCACTTCCTTAGTGTGCCTGTTTCCTCGAATCCGCACTTGGCGAATAGTGATTTACTGGCGGTGTTGGTGGTTGGGATATGTGCGTATAGCTGGGATAGCTTGAGGAATGAACTTGCGTAGGCGGATAGCAGATTGATTGCTGTGAAGGCATAGCCTTTTCCCTGATAGGCGGAGTCGACGAGTATGCCAACGCCTGCCCGCTTGTTGTGAGAGTCGAAGTCGTACAAATCTGCCATGCCTATGGTCTCGCCTGTGTCGGTCAGCGTAATCATAAGGCGTAGTTGCTTCTGCTCATAGATATTCCTGTGAGATTCGGCAATGTATTCCTTCAACACAAAGCGCGAGTATGGCGAAACGGTTGTTCCTATTTCCCAAAGCGAGGAGTCATTTTCCCACTTGTAAAGCAGGTCTAAATCCTCTGGTTCGAGTTGGCGCAGTCGTATTGCATTGTTCTCCAATAGTTTCATGATGGATTGTTATTTATTGCTCCCGGCCGCTATCAGTCGACCACTTTCCTTGTTATAGATATGGTAGGTAATCATCTTGTTAGGCATAGAGTCCATCAATAGGAGCATCTGCTCGAATCGCATATCAGGATAGGCGAAAGTGATGTCGGTATAGCCGTTCATCATATTACGTCTGCTGATTGCTTCCATCGCGCGGTGCTTGCCGAGGTTCCACATCCCGATGCGCTCAGGCATTGGTGTTACCTTGCTGCAGGCTGCCTTTATTTCCTCGAAATTGCTTTCTGTACATAATACAAGCATACGCCTTTGTTTTTTCTTAGTAGCTGCTTTCTTCTTATTGCCTGATATTACCGCCATTGATGTCTTCATCTTCACCGCCATTTTTATGATAAGTTGCATCAGCTTACCGGAGTCGGTGTAATGTTTTTTGTAGAAGATAAACATCGCGTTGTAGAACGCCTTGATGTATTTTATATCACCATGCTTGGTGCTCTCGCCTTTGTAGTGCAGTATGCGTTCTGGTAAGTAGTAGTTCTTGTATCCACCCGAAGCTATGCGGTAGGAGAGGTCGATATCTTCTCCATACATAAAGAAGTTCTCGTCAAGTAGTCCGACCTTGTTCAATGCATCATGGCGAATGAACATAAATGCACCTGACAGTACATCAACCTTATGCTGCTTGTTAGGGTTGAGGAACGGCAGGCTATAACGGGCGAACCTTTTAGAGTTAGGGAACATCTTGCTTAATCCGAATATCTTGCAGAATGATATCCATGGGGTAGGGAAGCAGCGCTTGCTTTCGGGAAGGAAGTTACCACTGCCGTCGAGCATCTTTACACCTATCGCGCCTGCCTTGGTCTTCTCGTCCATGAAGAAACATAGTGTGCGAATGATTTCTTCGCCTATCACGGTGTCCGGATTGAGGAGTAGAATGTACTCGCCTATGCTTAGTTTTATCGCCTGATTATTTGCTTTGGAGAAGCCGGGGTTGTCTTTGTTTTCGATAAATATTACCTCAGGGAATTTCGGCTTCAGGTATTCCATAGAACCGTCGGTCGAATTGTTGTCTACCACAAATACTTCCGCATCCATGCCGCTAATTGCCGCTTTGACCGATGTAAGACATTGCTCAAGGAAATAGCGTACATTATAGTTCACTATAATTATGGATATCTTCTTCTCGTACGTTGTTTCCATTTATTATATTTTTATTGAATCGTTGAAACTTGTTCTGTTAAGAATAGATCGTCCGAGAGTAACCTCATCCGCATATTCTATCTCGTCACCAATTGATATCCCTCGTGCGATAACACTGACTTTTACATCGTAAGGCGAGAGTTTTTTGTAGATAAAGAAGTTTGTCGTATCTCCCTCCATTGTTGTACTTAGGGCAAGGATTACTTCTTTTACATTCCCTTCGGCAATACGTTCTGCGAGACTGTTTATCTGTAAGTCGCTCGGGCCGATGCCGTCCATTGGCGAGATAATCCCGCCCAACACATGATATACGCCCTGAAATTGTCCTGTGTTCTCGATAACCATAACCTCTTTAATGTTTTCTACTACACAGACTGTGGAATGGTCGCGTGCCGGACTTGCACAGATGTTGCACACTTCGCTGTCGGATATATTGTGACATTCTTTGCAGTATTTTACATCCCTTCTAAGGCTGAGCAGTGAGGATGCGAATCCTTCTGTGTAGCCGACATCGCGGCGAAGCATATAAAGAGCGAGTCTGAGAGCGGTCTTCCGACCGACACCCGGCAGCGAGGCAAGTTCGCTTACTGCATTTTCCAAAAGAGCTGATGGTAATTTTTGCATCATAAGAGTTGCGCGTTGTATTATGGCTGTTATAATGTTCGATAACAAGCCGTGTTAAACACGAAAGCGAAGATAGGTTTTTATGCTAAAACTAAAAAACCGACAGGACTAAAAGAGTCGTGCTGTGGTTTCGCATGACGTGTTAAACCACAAAACACATTGTTTTTAGACTTTCGGGAAGCTCCGAAAACGCAAAACACATTCATTTTTAAATATAAAAAAGGAACAACCTCTCTAAAAGAGTAGCACCACAGTTAAATAGAGGGCGAATATAAAGACGTTGCGGGCAGTGTTGCCAAGTGTTTTATTGAGCGCCTTGCCTTCGCGATTGGAAAGTTCACTCCATGTAGAAAGAAATAGAATGTAGAAAGCAAGGAGTAGGCATGCTTTCCAAACCAGCCCTTCCCCCGAAAGAAAAGGAGCGGTTAAAGCTATTGCTATCGTTCCGTTTATAAGGTAGAATACTCGCCCGAATGTACGCCCAAACAAAACAATCGTAGTACGCTTGTTCGACTTCCTATCTTGAAAGTAATCTCTGTAATTATTAACAACCAGAATATTTATAGAAAGGAAGCCAAGCGAAAGGGCAAGTAGGAGTGAGGGCATAGTAAAGGTGAGTGCCTGAACATAGTATGTAAAACAAACGGGAACAATACCGTAGAATAGCAAAACACAAACATCGCCCAATCCGTTATAAGCAAGTGGAAAGGGACCGGCAGAGTAGGCAAGCACACAAATTGCAATAGCGACTCCGACAGGAATCAACTCCCAACCGGCAAAAAACAATAACATACAACCTGAAAGGCAAGCCAACGCAAGTGTGATAAATGTCCCGATAAGCATAACCTTCGGAGCAATCCAGCCGGAGGCTACAGCTCGCTCAGGTCCGAGACGATCCTCTCGGTCAGCCCCTTTGCGAAAGTCAAAGTAGTCGTTTGCAAAATTGCTGGCAATCTGAGCCAGTACGGCAACTGCTAAACAAAGTAGTGCCGGAATAAAATTGAACACTCCATCGTGGAGAGCAAGTGCGCAGGCAACAACAACGGGACTAATCGACGCAGTGAGAGTCTTAGGTCGTGCAGCCTCTATCCACGATATTATGATATTTTTCTTCATGAATGTTTGTACGAAAATGAGTCGCAAAGATAATCTAATTTGTGAACAACCTGCCTTTGGCATAACCCGAATGCCGAAGGGGCAAAAAAATAGCGACGAGAAAATATCTCATCGCTACTTATTGTTATTTTGTTTCTGTCTTTATTCCCACTCAATCGTTGCTGGTGGTTTAGAGCTTATGTCGTAAACTACGCGATTTACGCCTTTTACCTTATTGATGATTTCGTTAGACACTTTCGCTAAAAAATCGTAAGGGAGTTGTGCCCAGTCAGCAGTCATTGCATCAGTAGATGTAACTGCACGGAGAGCGACAGTGTTCTCGTAAGTGCGTTCATCACCCATTACTCCGACAGAACGTATTGGCAATAAAATTGTTCCTGCTTGCCAAATTTGGTCGTACAGTCCCCATTCGCGCATTAGCGAGATATAAATATCGTCTGCTTCTTGAAGGATTCTTACTTTTTCTGCAGTGACATCACCAAGTATACGGATTCCTAAGCCAGGGCCTGGGAATGGTTGTCTCTTAATAAGATGAGGCATCATGCCAAGTTCAGTACCTACGCGACGTACTTCATCCTTGAACAATAGGCGCAAAGGCTCTACAAGTTTGAGGTGCATTTTGTCAGGTAGACCACCTACGTTATGGTGACTCTTTATGACTGTTCCTGTTATAGATAGTGACTCGATAATGTCAGGATAGATAGTACCTTGTCCTAACCATTTAATATTCTTTAGTTTCTTTGCTTCTTCATCAAATACGTCAATAAAACCGGCACCGATGATTTTGCGCTTTTGTTCAGGGTCGGTAACTCCTTCAAGGCGGCTGTAGAACATATCTTTTGCGTCAACACCTATAACATTTAGTCCTAAGTGTTCATAGTCTTTTATCACATTCTCGAACTCATTCTTACGAAGTAATCCATTATCAACGAATATACAAGTAAGGTTCTTGCCGATAGCTTTGTTTAGAAGTACAGCTGTAACCGATGAATCCACACCGCCAGAAAGAGCAAGAATAACGTTATCGTCCTTCAATGTCTCTTTAAGTTCAGCAACTGTTGATTCTATGAACGACGCAGGAGTCCAGTCTTTGCTGCATCCGCAGATATTGAGGAAATTCTCAAGTATTTTAGTTCCATCTGTTGAATGGAATACCTCTGGGTGAAATTGTACGCCCCATGTTTGCTCTCCATCAACTTTATATGCAGCTGCTTCTACGTCGTCAGTACTTGCGATAATTTTGAAAGAGGCAGGAAGGCTTGTGATAGTGTCTCCATGAGACATCCATATTTGTGAACCATTGTTGATTCCTTTCAATAACTCATCATTGCTGTTTACCGTAGTAAGATTTGCACGACCATATTCACGTGAATTGGCAGATTCAACATTCCCACCTGAGGTATAAGCTAAAAACTGAGCACCGTAGCATATTCCTAACACCGGATACTTTCCGCGAATGTCTTTGAGCTCAGCTTTAAAGGCATTCGCGTCGTAAACAGAATAAGGACTACCGGAAAGAATAACGCCCTTAACGTCTTTGGCGTTTTCGGGAAATCTGTTGTAAGGAACAATCTCGCAGTAAGTGTTTAACTCTCTGACTCTACGGCCAATAAGTTGAGTAGTTTGCGATCCGAAATCAAGAATAATAATTTTCTCGTGCATACGATATTCAGTTTTTTATTGAGTAGTGCAAAGGTAGCAATTAATTTTATTTGAAAAGCTGCTTGTAGTGCATTTCCTGACTAAAAGAGTGTCAATTTCATTCACGGATTTAGTTTCTTAGAAAAGAAAACAGTAAATTCGTAGCCAATATAAAATTAACGAAAATGGAAATTACTGGAAAGATAATAGCTGTACTCCCAGAAGTTGGTGGAACAAGCAAAAATGGAAATGAGTGGAAAAAGCAAGAATATGTACTGGAAACAAGCGAACAATATCCTAAGAAGGTTTGCTTTCAAATATTCGGCGCTGATAGAATTGCACAAGCTGCAATTGAGCAGGGTGAAGATGTTACTGTGTCTTTCGATATAGACAGTCGCGAATATATGGGACGTTGGTTTACTAATATAAACGCTTGGAAGGTAGATAAGGTTGCTGCTCCTGCTGCTGACTTTAATCCTATTGCTAATGTTGCTCCCGGTAATGTCCAAATGGCAGAACCAAGTGATTTGACTTCGTCAAATTCAGCAGATGACCTGCCATTTTGATTATAAATGGTGTAATGTTTCGCAATTAAAATAAAGAGAATGCCCAGCTGTCTTATGTTCAGCTGGGCATTCTTTTTATTTTACCAAGTAAGTTGTGTTCTTTCTTAATCAGCTACACGTCCGATGGATTTTATGCTTTTTAGTTTCGATAGTGTAGAGCATATCTTATGTATGTCTCCTACGTCGTGTACTTTCATATTTATTTTTCCTTCGAATATTCCATCTTTAGCCTCTATAAGCAGGCGCTGTATGTTTACGTTGTAGTCTTCAGTAATTATCTTAGATATTGCGTTTAGCACTCCTATAGAGTCAATACCCTTGACTTCCAACGTCGCATCGAATGAATATGTATTGTGACTATCCCATTCCGTTTGAAGTATGCGTCCACCAAAACTACTTTTTAATCGCATCGCAATAGGGCATGAGCGTTTGTGTACAATAACACTATCATCATCATTGATAAAACCTATGGATTCGTCACCGGGTATAGGTTTACAACACTCGGCAATTACATAGTTGCGATTGAACGCTTCTTCTTTCAGTATGTATGGTTTTTTTTTGTCGAACTTTGCAGTCTCTTTTTTGCTTTCTTCCTTTACAGGTTCAGAACTTTTTCCGCCTATTAGATTAGGCATCCAACTGCTGAAGAAGGATTTCTTATTATTCTTTGTCAGAATCTTCTTTAGATTGTCGGGCAATGTAAATTCACCCTTACCTATAGAGTAGATAAAGTCCTCTCTTTTATTAAATCCATGATAGAAGGATAGTTTCTCTATGTTGCTGATACTGGACTCCAATCCAGCTTTTTCTAAGGCAGTGAAGATTTTAGTCTCACCTTCTTTTGCTAAATCTCTACGGATGCGCTTCAAGAACGAGTCAACCTTTGAATGAGCCCTTGCGGTGGTGACAAAATTTATCCATTCCGGCTTAGGCTCTTGTGAACGAGATGTTAGTATTTCTACTTGATCTCCACTTGCTAATTTATGGCTTAGAGGAACTAGTTTGTGATTAATCTTAGCCCCGATACATTTATTGCCAATATCTGTATGCAAGGCGTACGCGAAGTCTAATGCAGTAGCTCCTTGCGGCAATGTTTTTATATCTCCTTTTGGGGTAAATACAAAAATTTCAGAACTAAAAAGATTTAGTTTGATTGTATCTAAAAAGTCTAAAGCATTTGGATCGGGGTTTTCCAGTATCTCGGTAATTGTTTGAAGCCATTTGTCTAATTCTGTGTCTTCTTCAATTTTTTGTCCTTTATATTTCCAGTGCGCAGCAAATCCTTTTTCTGCGATTTCATCCATGCGACGGCTTCGAATCTGTACTTCTACCCATTCTCCATCAGGTCCCATTACTGTTATATGTAATGCTTGATAGCCATTTGCTTTTGGATGACTCACCCAATCGCGTATACGATCGGGGCGCGTGCGGTAAAGGTCTGTTATCACAGAATAAATCTCGAAACATTGTTTCTTTTCGGAACTCTCTGAGTCAGAATCAAAAATAATCCTTACAGCATATATGTCATAAATATCCTCGAATGGGACATTTTTGCTTTGCATTTTGTTCCAGATGGAATAAACCGATTTTATTCGGGCTCGCATCTCATATTTCAATCCGATCTTCTGTAAATTCTCATTTACAGGCTTAGCAAAATGATCGAAAAGATTCATGCGCTCAGTCTCTGTTGCTGATAGACGTTCTGCTATATATGAGTATTCCTGTGGGTGCTCATACTTGAAACTCAAATCTTCCAATTCTGTCTTGATCGAAAACAAACCTAGCCTATGTGCCATAGGAGCATATAGGTATATGGTTTCTCCGGCAATTTTCATTTGTTTGGCAGGTAGCATTGAGCCTAATGTGCGCATATTATGCAATCGGTCGGCTATCTTAATGAGAATAACGCGTATGTCGTCATTCATGGTGATAAGTAACCTTCTGAAGTTTTCTGCTTGAGAGGAAGCCTGATCCCCGAAAATACCTCCGGAGATTTTAGTTAGTCCATCAACGATTTGAGCAATCTTCGGACCAAACATATTGCTTATATCTTCAACGGTATATTCTGTATCCTCTACAACATCGTGTAGTAATGCAGAGCAAATGGATGTGGAACCAAGTCCCATATCACTGCAAACTATTTTTGCGACAGCTAAAGGATGTGTAATATATGGCGTACCGTCACGTCGTCTTATTCCGGCGTGGGCTTGTTTTGCGAATTCATAAGCTTTTGTTACAATCTCAACTTTACGGCGGTGATTGGAGTTCTTGTAATCTTCCAACAAATTCTCAAATTCCGCTTGTATCTGTTGTTCTTCGACAGATGTGTTTTCTGTAGTTGGTTTTATTTCATCATTCATTATTGACATCTTCCCTCAGTTTGCAACTAAATAATAACGAACAAATGTAATTAATATACCAATAGTTTGTATATGATTGCAGTTGAAAAGAGTGCTAAATAACAGGTATTTTCAATACTTGCCCAGGCTTGATCGTTGTTCCAGTCATTCCGTTGGCAACTTGTATCTTAGACGCAGTAACGCCTGGATACCTCCTTGATATTGTATATAGAGAATCCCCTGACTGTACTCGATACGAGATATATTTGCCGTCACTTGTGACTGTTACTTCTTCTTGCGGTATATTGTTTGCGTTTTTATTGGATGCAATCATCACGCCCCCATTATCTACAAATAGAATAAGATTTCTGCCAGCAGCAATTCTGTTAGAGCCTAGTCCATTCCAGTTGCGGATATCTCTTGCGGTGACTCCGTAATTGTTTGCGATAGTATGTAGAGTTTCACCTCTAACTGTCCTGTGAGTTATTCTTTCACGTGTTGATGAGGCTGGTCTCCCTTCTGCATTAAGAGGGATGATGTTTGCCAGTAGTTCTGCTGTATTGTGGGTATATACTGTATCTTCTTTGTTTACAAACGCGTAGGCTTGAGCTGCTGGAAGTTTTAATACAGCAGCTCCACTATTACCTGGGATAATATCTCTTTTGTATTTAGGGTTGAGAGCTCTAATGTCTTCGATATCCATAGATAGCACATCTGCAACCTGCTGTAAATGGAGCATTTTATTGACCATAATAGTATCTGTCGCTAATGGCAAACTTGTTTGGATCGGACAAATATTATGTTCGCAATGGTAGGTCATTATATAGTTCGCAGCAAAGAATAGAGGTACATAAGAACGAGTTTCTCTAGGTAAGTGTTGGTATATTTCCCAAAAATCGGTTTTTCCTCCTGATCTTCTTAATGCTTTATTTACATTTCCCGGACCACAGTTATATGCTGCCAAAGCTAAATTCCAATCACCGTATAATTCATACAAGTGTTTGAGGTATTGGCATGCTGCGTGTGTGGATTTTACCGGGTCCAAACGTTCGTCAACCAAACTATTGATAGTTAGCCCATAGGCTTTTGCTGTTGGAAGCATAAATTGCCATAACCCTGAAGCTCCTACCCGTGAGAGTGCTTTTGGGTTTAATGCGCTTTCAACAACAGCTAAGTATTTTAGTTCTAAAGGTAAATCGTGCTCATCCAATATCTGCTCAATAATGGGGAAGTAATAGTCTGCCATCCCAAGCATATATCGTATTAATGGCCTGCGACGTTCTGCATATAAATCGATACAATTACGAACGATATTATTATATCGTATAGGCATTATAAGAGGTAGACTCATTAAGCGAGCCTTGTATGTGGAATCAGAGAAAATGACATTGTGTTCATCATCATGACAATAATCCTGTACTTGAGAAAAGTATTGTACATGCCATGATTGAAGCAGGCTGTCTAAATTTGCATCAAGACTTTCAGGGATAAACCCTATTTCTATTGATAGCGAATCTTGAGATAATACTGAATAGGCAGTTTCTTCGACCTGTTCAACTTGTTCTTCTTGTGCTATTGCCGAGAATAGACAAAAGCTAAGTCCCATTATCGTAAGTAACTGCTTCATTATACTTCTTTAATTAAAAATTTAGACTACAATTTATTCCATAGGTGCTTGAACTGTATGCTGTTCGCATTGTGATTGCCGGCTCTATTCGCATTGATAGATCTGGAGAAATGTCAAAATTAAACAAATGTGCATCAACGTAAGCATCTATCATCCATAGAGCGTAAGCTCCAACAGCAATAAATATACTCAAATCTCTATATCTGCGGAAATAATCCTTTCTTCCTCGTAGTAGATTCTGGAATGTCGGATCCTTTGCTCTTTGTTCCAATTGTTCTTCGGTTAATCCTGGTGTCATTACGAAGTTTTTCCATTCTTCGTATTTCATCGGGTCTTCTTGCATTACCTGAAAGTAAGCCTGTGTGTAATCGGAATAATTCTTATTGTTCCAGTTTATAGCATATGCACAACCCATAATACTTCCATATACTAAGGGCAGTTTCCAGTATTTTTTATTATAAATTTGTCCGCCTCCAGGTATAATCGAATAGAGAACCGCCTTTGTCGGACTATGTACACTTTGGTTTAGATTCAGTTCTATCTTCTCTTGTGTAATTTGGGATTCTGCAGATATTAGTACAGCCTGTACAACAGAGTCACTTTCAATGAAGATAGAATCTGATGCCTCTACTGTATTTATTGTAATATCCTCCTGCGCTGTTCCCTCTAATGAAAAACAAAGAAAGAATACGAAGATGAATATTACTTTGTCTATCTCTAATTTGTTATACACTATTTTGTTTTTATGATTTCAACTTATCGAACATGCTGATTAGTTCTTCCAGTTGTTCCTCTGATGAAAAAGGTATAGTAATTTTGCCTTTTCCTTTGTCATTGCATGTTAATTGTACTTTAGAGTTGAAGAAAGATGAAAGGTGCTCTTTTAATAAGTTAAACTCTTCCGGCAACATAGGCTTTCGTTCTTTCTTGTCCTTTTTCTCGGGCACTCCTTCTTTGTTACCCTCTCTAACTAACTCTTCTACATTGCGCACGGACAGTTTCTCCGTCAAAATACGTTCGTACAATTCTAGTTGTTGCTTTGGATCATCTATGGGAATGAGTGCACGTGCGTGACCCATATCTATTTTTTTGTCTTTAATGCCAACCTGTATTTCTGCAGGAAGCTTCAATAAACGTAGATAGTTTGCTATTGTAGCACGCTTTTTTCCTACGCGTTCGCTTAAGCGTTCTTGCGTTAGTCCATAGATGTCTATTAGTTTTTGATATGTTAATGCAATTTCTATAGAATTGAGGTCTTCTCTTTGTATGTTCTCTATCAAAGCCATTTCCACAACGTTCTCGTCATCGGCTGTCTTTATGTAAGCAGGGATGTGTTCTAGTCCTGCTTTCAATGACGCTCTATATCGACGCTCTCCGGAAATAATCATGTATTTTTCAGGAGAAATTTCACGCAATGTGATTGGTTGGATTATACCGAGTGAACGGATTGATGTAGCTAATTCTTCAAGAGCCTCTTCTTCAAAGACAGTACGAGGTTGTTCCGGATTCGGTTGAATTTTGCTCAATTCGATCTCGCTAATGGAAGAAGAACCGCTTGTCTTTATATCATCCATTGTTATTAATGCGTCCAATCCTCGACCTAGTGCCGCTCTTTTGGGTCCTGCCATAGTCTTTAATATCTTTTATTTGTTCTTTTCAATTAATTCTTGCGCAAGTTGTATATGATTTAATGAACCTTTTGATTCGGCATCATATAATATGGTTGGTTTACCATAACTTGACGCTTCGCTTATCTTTATATTGCGTTGTATAACAGTGTTAAACACAAGATCTTGGAATGGCTTCTTTACTTCTTCGTATATCTGATTTGCCAAACGCAGGCGCGAATCATACATTGTCATGAGAAAACCTTCTATTTCCAAAGACTTGTTTAATCTTGACTTGATGATTTTGATTGTATTTAAGAGCTTGCTGATACCTTCTAGTGCAAAATATTCACATTGCACAGGGATTATTACAGAGTCTGCAGCAGTAAGCGCATTTACTGTAATTAAGCCGAGAGAAGGTGAGCAATCTATCAAGATAAAGTCATAATCGTCTTTTATAGGGGTTAATACCTGCTTTAATACGAGTTCACGGTTGTCCATGTTTAGCATCTCAATTTCAGCACCTACAAGGTCTATGTGAGATGTTATAATGTCTAATTTCTCTATGCATGTAGGAACTATTGCTTCTTTTGCAGTCTCGTTGCTTATAAGGCACTGATATATAGAGTGAGCTTCTTTTTTTATATCTACACCTAATCCTGAAGATGCATTTGCCTGAGGGTCTGCATCAACAACTAAAACTTTTTTCTCTAATACAGCAAGAGAAGCTGCCAAATTTATTGTTGTCGTAGTTTTCCCTACACCACCTTTTTGGTTTGCTAAAGCAATAATCTTTCCCATATAAATCTTAGTTCAAAATTAATCTGGGCGTAAAACTAAATATAAAAAACAAGAACAGCTTTCTCTTATTATCTTCAAATTACTTAACTGTTGAAAAGTCGGCAAAATTGTTGATAACCCATAAACTCTATGAATATTTAGTTCCTTAAAAAGATTGTATCATCTTAATTTATAGGTTCATCGGATAAATATAAGGATTGTCTTACAGATGCGTGATTCGCTTGAGAGCTTAAAGAAGTGTAGTGTTTTGACTCTCTCTCCTGCTTAGCTATATAATTAATGTGTATGTTATATCTCTTATATCTCCTGCTTTGTTTAAATAAAGAGCATCAATCTTTTTTTAGGATTTCATTCCTTTAACTTATTGGTATTCAGTGTTGGTATTATTTTATTAGAAAAATAGTTGCAATAAAGTTTGTATAATAGTTTTTAGTGTTCTACTTTTGCACTCGCAATTGAGGCAAGGGTTTGAGTTTTCTCTCTTCCCTGTTTTATGTTTTTGATTGCATATTCGTTCCTTGAAATATTTACATAAATCAACAA